>JAAUXZ010172232.1_pt1 | contig 34794 bp, 28 predicted proteins | sample 7278131 | NCBI WGS metagenome assembly JAAUXZ01 (sample SAMN14350119, study PRJNA611818) | marine sediment metagenome | isolation source: surface marine sediment (3m) | place: French Polynesia: Moorea | collected 2018-08 | reverse complement strand
CAACCGCCGCGCCCGCCAGCTCGGCATCGAAGAACCCTTTCCTGGCGCGACCAACGCCCTGCCATGGCTCGACGAACAGGCCAACCTGCGCAAGGAGAAGAACTTCTTCGAAACCCGCGTTACCGAGTACCAGGCCGGCGGCGCCCTGAAGTGGGATTGATCGGTTGACTCCTGGGAGATTTTCAGCAGGGACGCTATTAACCAACTATCTGAGGCCAACATCATGCACTGCTCAAATTGTTTTTCGATCATGATCAAAATGGAACAGCAACGGGAGGGGCGTACGGAGCAGACCCGCTTCGAGTGCCCTACCTGCGGAAGGAATCATCTGTCGACACGGCAGGTTTCTATGCTGAACCTGCAAAGGGATATCACTGAAAGAGAGGCGGAGGGAAATCGGTATTGGCAAGAAAAGTACGGTTGAGCCTAACCTGGCTTGAGCACCGTGTAACCCGGAAGAGGGGTGGTTCAAAACCCGGGTTGCCCGAGGTTGCTCAGTGAAATATCTTCCAAGATTCCTTTCAGCACTGATCAAGCTGCCAGAGGTGTGGTTATGAAACGACTTGAAATCCAGCTTGAATCGATGATCTTCACAAGCCGGTGGTTGCTTGCACCTTTCTTCATCGGTCTGATACTCGCCATTCTTGCCCTGTTGGTGAAATTTTCCAAGGAACTACTCAACCTTACCCTCAACGTGTTCAGCCTTTCGAGCGACCAGGCGATCATCTCCATCCTGACCCTGGTCGACACCACGTTGATCGCCAGCCTGATGCTCATCATCATCTTCAGCGGCTACGAAAACTTCGTCTCCAAGATCGCCTTCGGCGAACACGAAGACCGTCCCGTGTGGATGGGCAAGGTGGGCTTTTCGGATCTCAAACTCAAACTCATCGGCGCCATCGTCGCCATCTCGGCAGTGGAACTACTCAAGGCGTTCATCAACGCCGATCAACTCACCACGGAAATCATGGCCTGGAAGGTGGGGATTCATTTGACCTTTGTGATATCAGGCGTGCTGTTTGCGTTGACGGATTGGATTGTGGCTAGGAAAGGGAGTGATCTTTAGGACTAGCTCTATACAAAAACCTTATCGTGGTCTGTCCCCGAAATATGTCCCCGAAATATGTCTGACAGTCACACCATAGGGTCAAAAGGAGTACCGGCACACATGCCTATTCAGCCGGTGATCCACGACAGCTGTTGATGAGGCTGTGGTGTGGAGTTAACCCCTCCGGGGGATGATTTGCTCGCACCAGTCGGATATGCACATGGGGTTTGGCATTGTGGAAGACATGGATGTCGATCTGGCTCTCCGAGTTTGTGATCCCCAGGGTCAATATCTTCCGTTGCGGGGCATAGAAATTCAGCGTCGCGCCCTCGGGTGCGGCGGGTTTCAATCTGACCGGTAGACGATTGCCGGCGAAGGTGGAGAGAAAACTTATCCGGAGGTTTTCATCCTGGACGCTGAATTTCCAATGGTGCAAGGAGGCTCCGGTTTTCGCTACAGCAGCGACTGCTCCATCATCACAGGAATGAAAAAGCATATCATAGTCCATTTCGCCCACTGGGGTTTCGATGGCCTCGCCTTGCCAGAAGCCCGGTAGATTATTCAAGAATGATTCGATCTGCTTTTGGGAGAGTCGAAATTCATCCGCAGAAGATACCGACCAAGGCGTTGCCAGCACCGTGATCACAAACAGTAGTATTTGTCTAGCCAAGTCAGGGATACCGGCTGATTTTAAGGTGTCTATTGCCTTGTTTGATCCTATTCGCTCTTTTTAGATCCCGATCGATTTGTTCAGACACCTTTGTTTTACTTCGACAAGCAAGCAACAACATGAATCAGGCCTGATGTCTTACCATCCATGTATTTCAAAAGACCTGATCTAATTGAATGCTGTATCCGTTGGTTGCAGTGACTATACAAATCGAGGACGCATACTCATCAACTAAGGAAACACAGTTTTTCTCGGGGATCGTGAACGACTGTACCCATTATTTATGACTATGGGCTTTCAGATACTTGTTTGGATAATCTATCAATATTCAGGGTAAGGTCACTTCCCAATGTGCTATTGACAGGGGAAAACCAATTTAATGTTCACCGAGTAAATCCCAACCTCCAGAAATAGTTACCGGTATTTTTGTTAGTCTTTTAACTTACGAAAAACGTATCCTAATGACGCTGAATACCCCTCAAACAACGATATAAGTGATCATCCCAGTTAATGAATACAAATATAAAATGCTTTGCATTATCACTTACAATTGCTATGTTTATTTAAGCAGTACAGAGTAACAATACCAATCAACATCCACCCCCCCTTCTTATGAAGGTGTTTTTCCGGATGATAAATAGTTACTGTTTGGAGGAGACCATGAACCGATCCATAGAAGATATTGGCGTGCTGACGGTAGTATTGGAAAGTTTCGGTAAACGGACTTTACCACGCATTTTTCACATTAAAAAACTGATAGAGGAAGGCGGAACGCTAAGTGACTCACAAATAGAGTTTCTAGATGAAGCACTCGATGAAGCCAAGGGTTACACTGACTTTGTCGATGAGCATCCAGCCTTTAAAGGTTTGTTTTCACGGGTAGCACATCTCTACAATGTGATTACCAAGCAGGCACTGGAAAACGAAAAACTTACCCTTGAGAATGTATCTCACAATCTATAAACGCCAAACAGCCGGTACAGGATTGTACGATTACTGTACCGGCTGTTCTCAAAATCGTTAGTGAAAAATACGCGGCTCTCTCACATAATCCCGTGAGTGGATATCTCAGTTTTTTGGTGTCATCTGGCGGAGGACTTTGCATCCGTTTCGGGCAGATTAGGGTTGTAAGTGCGCCATTCATGACATCAGAGAAAACACCAAAAGGCGTTCGATAGTCGCGGCATTTTCGGGATCATTGATTGATCATTTTGACCACCCCAGAACCCGTTCTAGGGATAGCGCACAAGGATGATCTAGGGACATATAACTTATCTTGTTGTAAGAGAGAGTTCTGAAGCGAGTTACATAGAATATTTTGTATGAAGAACTCCCCAGTCTGTTCCTATAACTTGTTACCTAAATCTTCAGAAGGCATAGAAAACCGCCTCGGTGTGAGCCGATACAATAACTATTAAGAACCGAGTCAGTCCCGTATTAGGAGACGCGTATTAGGGGCGTACCACTAATACTTGTGTTTCACTGGGGTGATGAAACAGGGATACACAGTGATTCATAACATGGAAGAGGCTAGGCTCCCAAGGGAAAGACGCCGGTTATCCGACTGTCTGCGAAGCGTACCTCCATCAACATGATCTCTACGGTGACCAATCAAGGAAAAGTCCGGTTCATGATTTACCGAGACAGCATGAACGCCAAGCGCTTGATTAAGTTTCTGAAGCAGCTGACTAAGACTACCGACAAGAATGTCTTTCTCATTTTGGACAATTTACGAGTACATCATTTCAAACCGGTAAAGAAATGGCTGGTAGTGCATACTAATGAAATCGAAGTTTTCTTTCTGCCAGCCTATTCACCAGAGTTGAATCCGGATGAGTATCTGAACTGCGACCTGAAGGCCGGTGTGCATTCAAAACCACCGGTCAGAGATTTTGGAACACACAAGAAGAAAGTGAAGTCGCATATGATGAAACTACAGAAAACGCCTGGGCGTGTTCGCAAGTATTTTGAATACCGAAAGATTGCTTACGCTGCATAGCAGTCTCTGTATGTACCGGCCAGGTTAATATCTACACAATCGTTGTGTGATCAATCTCCAGGGCTATGGCGTTGCTGTAAACTGCATATTCGTTCGTTTGATAACAAAAAATGAGCTAAATTTGGTTGATAAGACTCGTCCTTAGTGTGTAACGCCCAGATGATAGGGGCATTTTTATTGGCTAAAGCATCCACTGCCGCGTTGGTGCCGTGACATGCTTTCAATTGACGAAGCCAACGACTCCTTGGCTCATTCTTTTTCTTACGATCCACATGACTGACGACAGAGTGAACACCGTGGATTAGCAGAGTACGGATGAGAATAAACGGGTAGAGTAGAGAGCAAAAAAAGTATGAAGTCCTAAGCTACGTAAACCCCTGAGTTGGTAGTGTTAAGCCAATCAATTTCATTGCTCATATAAGCATATGACTGGTTTGAATACATCCGAGCAATATAACTGATATTTGCATTTAGATCATGGCTAGTTTGATGCATCAATGAAACAGGCGTTTCAACCAGGATTTAGACTTCCAACTCGTTTTTGCGCCCCTAGACAGGAAGAACGGTCCATAATCTCTATCGCTATGGATGATATGCTCACCGAGCCAATCCTTCAAAAAATGCAGCAAATTCATTGAAATATTCAGGCCTTCGTCGTTGAATTTTCTATGCAATTCATTAACTTCTTTGATAAGTGAAACATGCTCTTCCTTGTGCTCTTCGTATCGAGGATAGTCCAATATCCGCATCAGGCTCTCTTCGACTGCGAAATGGATCCTCGTATATTCAGCCAGTCGGCCAAGGATTGGACCAACAGCTTCCCTTCCATGTCGACTCAATACAGCATTATGCAGATCATTCAACAAAGCGACCAACACCTTATGCTGTTCGTCTATCTCCTGAATGCCTACACTCAACTCGTCAGACCAGCTTAGCAACGCACTCATAGTATCTATTCTCCCGTATGTTGAATCATTCATAAGAGCCCGTATTCACGGGTCAGACTTGACTTTGTTAATATAAAGGCACGAGATATACCAGGTTGAGGATTTTCCCATCAAATTTCCCTGACATATTTTTTGTTATATTTATCAATGCCTTGAAATTTTTTTATTTGTTCTAAATATACATTTAATCGATTTCCGCTTGCCTCTGAGTGAGAAAAAACGGTGGATGCACCTCTTTTGTTGCGGACACTCTGCAATTTTGTAGGATAAGATAAATTCGGAGCAAAGGCGTTAAAAACGTAACAGGGTACAGAAGATGGTTTGATATTCTACGTAGGGCGCAGTAGGCGGCAGCCTAATTGTGCTGCATGATTGTCAGTAACTATTGATAGGTTATGACACGATTGACTGTCATACTTCCAGTGCATACAAACATTGACTGATGCAACATTTATCGGAAGCAACATGAAAAATCATGTCGAAATAACCTATTGCACCCAATGCCGTTGGTTGTTGCGTTCTGCATGGATGGCTCAGGAGTTGCTCACTACCTTCGATCAGGAAATAACTGAGCTGACTCTTAGACCTGGCACAGGAGGCATCTTTGAAGTCTCTGCGAATGGTGTTGTTGTCTGGTCTCGTAAAAAGGAGGGTAGATTTCCGGAAATAACAGAGCTCAAGCAGCTTGTCCGTGATGCAATCGCTCCCGAAAAACATTTGGGGCATTCCGATAGGAAAAAAGAATAGTGTTCCATGAGCCAGGGATCGATGAAATAAAGCCATGTTGAAACACCTTTTTATTGAGATGATCTAGGATAGGGTCGGTCTCGTCGGCCAGTGTGAGACAACGAATCTTGCAGGCCGCGAGAAGGAAAAGGTGTCCCCCATTATTCCCAAAGTAACCGCCATCCTTCAAATTGCCAAAAGTTTCAACACAATGGAGAGACAATGAGTTTGGTCACATGCCCCGAGTGCAACCATATGGTTTCCGATGAAGCATCTTCGTGCGTAAAATGTGGTTACCCAATAAAAAAAGATCGCAAGAAAAAACCTTCGGCAAATAACGCATGGTCCGCCGTTAGCAAATCCAGGACACCAATCAATGTCTTTGCTCTGGCGATGATGGCCTGTGCTGCGATTCTGGGTGGGAGCGCTACGCAAATAGATAATGTCTGCGATTTGACCGCTTTCACCTACACACTACATATCTTCCTTGCGCTCTGTGCTATGTTTTTCGCAACGATCCTGTTTTCACGAAAAGGTATCTATCACCCGGAGGATCTAGCCAAGGCAAAACAAGCTGATGTCGATGACTTGGGTCATGATAGACCCATCGTTGCAGCCATTTTGATTTGTCTGATGGTTTTCGGATATGCCGTGTACCAATGGCATGTTAACAACTCAATAGCCAAGAGCATGGAGAAGAATAAAGTATTACCGACTATATGCGTTACTCAACCAAAGGAATCCGAGGAAAAGGGCAGCGAATAGTCAGTAAGGGATCAATAGGGATATATTTCTTCTCATCGTAAGTAGATCGGCAATCCACCTTACCACCCATCTTTCATAGGTAACACGTCTGGATTCTTCCTGGGTCTGCTTTATGGCTTGGGCACACACCGCTGGCCAATCATTGTTACATTAGCGGCCTTATCTATTAAGTGAACATGACAAAGCGTTCAGAGCAGCTAAACAAGACCTTGTGACGATTATCAATAAGTTTAATAGGAATCCATGATGGAATTTCAATCGATCCCGATAATGCGCATTTTTGACGAAGACAAAGCGAAGGAATTCTATTTGGATTTTCTTGGAATGCACTTAGACTGGGAACATCGATATGAACACGACACCCCAATATATATGCAGGTTTCTCGAGACAATCTGGTTTTTCATCTAAGTGAACATTCCGGTGACTGTACTCCGGGATCAAAAGTCTTCGTGAAAACAAATGAGCTGGATAAACTGCATAAAGAAATCACGTCGAAAGGATACAAATACAATCGACCTGTTATCACTACAGCTCCTTGGGGAGATAGAGTTATGGAAGTTGTGGATCCGTTTTCAAACAAGGTTTTGTTCAATGAACCCGCAAAAACATAACCTCTGTATGACATCCTCCTGAAAAGTATGAGTGCATATGGTGAGAGCTATTAACCGCTGATTTGGCGGCGGTCAGGATTTGAGGCGGGATGGCAAAGATGAGCCACCGCCACGACGCCTGACCGCCTGCATCTAGTCAACCATCGATTATGCCGTCGCAATCATTATCGATGCCGTCGCGATCCCTGCCTCGCCGTGAGTCAGGGGCTCCCGGATAGACGCTGGAGTTGTTGTCATCGCAATCCCCGTCTTCGACGCACCAACCGTCTCCGTCAGCATCGGTGCACACTGGTGGCTCTGACACGGTACCGGTAAGGGCGGCGTGCGCCTGGACCAGCCCATGACCATAGACGGGATCAAAGCCCGCATCCCCAAGGTCCAACGCAGTGGACGTCAATGTCTCATAGACCTCATCTGGTGTACCTGCCACGCCATATGAGATCAGCATGGCTGCTACAGCAGCAACATGGGGAGACGCCATGGATGTGCCATCGAAGAACCAGTAACCCCAGGCTCCATCTATCCGGGTCTCCTGCAGGACGCCGTCAGGGTATCCGTCGCTATTCAAGTCTGCATACACATCACCACCAGGTGCCACTACATCAAGTCCTAATCCGCTGTTGGAGTAGCTTGCCAACTTGTCAGCATAATCGGTGGCCCCCACGGCAATCGTGGTGGGGTACAGGGCGGGATAACCTACATGATCTCTTCCTTCGTTACCCGCAGCGCATACGACAGTCACATTGTTATCATAGGCATAGTCCAGGGCCGGATCTATGATCTGATCGCTGTCGATAGGGAATCGGAAGCTGTAGCCCAGGCTCATGTTGATGACATTGGCACCGATATTAGCCGCGTAGAAAATGCCATCGGCGATATCGGCGCTCGTTCCTGAACCACTGTCGTCCAACACCTTAACAGGCAGTATGCACGCGCCATGAGACATGCCGGCAGTGCCGATGGCGTTATTGGTGGTCTGGGCGATAGTGCCAGAGACATGGGTACCATGCCCATTGCCGTCGTCAGGGTCATTGTCCTGATTGACGATGTCATAGCGGTTTGAATCAACGCAAGCAATTCCATCTGGGGCACCGTCTTCTGCTAGGCCTGAATCAAGCACGGCGACCAGGACCTCCTTTCCATAGGTCAGGTCCCATGCCTCTTCACTCTGTATTCGTGTCATGTGCCATTGATAGAGCGAATAAAGTGGATCGCTGGGAACCTCGGAGGCCCGCAGGATGCGGTTCAAACCAGCCCGCCTGCCTTGTGAACGGAGTTGAGCAACCACGTCTTTCTCTTTTTTCTCTGGCACAGCGACCACCGTGATGCCGGCGTTGGGCAGCACCTTGCGGATCTGGTATGCACTGAGCTTATCCGGTGTGGCATACACGGCAACCTCCCCGGGCACATAGGGTGGCTCCTGGCTGAATGGGACTCGATTGGCAGCAACCGCCGAGCCGTGAAACACCGACAATATTGTAACTGCCATCAACAAACCGCTCAGGTAGTTGATTTTTTTCATGGGGCTGAACCTCCTCTTCTGGAATATTTTCCGTCCTGTGCCTCAGCATAAACGAGGTGTCTCCTCGGGTAGGGTTGAACTAGGCACGGACCTCCCATCATGGAATCCGTCAAAAACCACCTATTGACCCAGTTCCCAAAAGGCTTGTAGATCGGACTGAAATTAACAGCGCTTGACACTCGCCACGCCAAGACACAAGACGATCGATGGACATTGCTCTTCGCCACATCCTAGCGCATACCAATCGATGACGATTGAGCACATCCAATCGATTAAAATATCGCATGATGGGATTTGAGGTCATTGAAGATTCTCAACGTTTCTCAAACATTCTCTAGGTTATGTATTATCTGGACAGACCCCGCGAGCACTCTGAGCAGGGTGATCATGCAGGACATAACCAAATGAAGCAGACCGATTCATCAGCCAGGAATCTATGAGCCACCCCTGTCAGTTGTCAAAATTTCCTGCATATTCAATTAACTTTATGATATAGTTGAGTAATTAGCTGAAGTTCTCTATGCTAACAACCAGAATAAGATCAAGACCGGGGGAACTGTGTCGTAATGAAGCAGACGGTAGTCGCTTTTTGCTTTCTATGGATACTGGGTGCCTGTACTACTCCCATCTGGGAGGAGCAAGCTCAAACGCATGAGGTTGAAGTACAGGACGATGGAGCCCAGCAGATTAGGACCCTGCCGCTCAGCGACAGTGAACTGGTGATGCGACTTCATCAGCTTTCCCTGTCTGCCACGAAAGAGGTGCGGGGAGTCGCTGTCAATCTTAGAGAGCTTTCATTTGCCCCGGGCGAGACGGCATTGTCGCATGAGGATCGTAAAAGGCTGCGCGATCTGGCTCGGGTCCTGGCAGACCCGCTGGTCTCGCACCGCCCGATTGCCATAGAGGGGCATACCGACAGCCTTGGCGCCCCAACTTATAACCTGGATCTATCGAAACAGCGTGCTCAGACGGTGGCGCATGAATTGATCTTCAATCAAATCACCGCCGAAAGGATAAGCGTCTGCGGTTATGGCGAGCAATTTCCGATCGAGCAAAACAATCACCCTGACGGCTCAGACAATCCCTCGGCCAGAGCGAAGAATCGGCGGGTGGAGGTGATCATCGGACAGGCAGGAACCGAGATTACCAAAAGAGAGTCGGCCCGATAAACTACCGGGGAGGAGAAAAAAGTCGATGTTGAGTCGTTATTTCGAAATCCAGGAAAACCCCTTCAATCTGACCCCGGATCCCCGGTTATTCTACTCGAATCAGATGTATCGCGAGGCCTATGACAAACTGTACGAGGTTATCTCCGAGCGCAGAGGCTATATGGCGTTGACCGGAGAGACCGGGGCCGGGAAGACGACACTGCTGAAGACCTTGATGAAAAATCTGGACGCAGGCCTGCACTGCGTCTATTTCGAATATTCCAACCTGACCTTTGAAGACTTTCTTGAACTGGCTTGCAACAAGCTTGGTCTGGAGGCTGAAGCGTTTAGCTGTGGGGCAACCCTTACCAGCTTCCTGCTCGAGCAGTCACGAACAGATACCACCGTGATCTTCATCATAGATGAGGCGCAAAACATGCCTGTGGCGTCTCTGGCGCAAATAGAGCGATTTACCAGTTCCCTTTCAAATCAGGAATACCTCCTTCAGGTGATTCTGTCCGGACAACCCCAATTGGCGGAACTGCTCGAGCAGCAAGAGTTGCTTGCACTCAAGAACCGGCTTAACAGCCACTATCGACTATCGCCGTTACCCTGGGAGGAGGTGCCGAACTTCATCAGTCAACAACTCAGCATGGTTGGAAATCCGATTGGAAATCTTCTGACCCACGAGGCCATGCAGGTGGTCGCCCGATATACCAAGGGCAGGCCCAGACTAATCAACATACTCTGCAGCCGTGCGCTGGTAACCGCCTATGCCAAGTCTGAGAAAAGGATATCGGCCGAGGTGATGGAAGAGACCATCCATGAGTTGCGAGACGAACAGGGTGATATGGATAGTTTTCTACAAAAGGCTTCGCAGATTCAACTCAGTACGGACTTGACCGAATCGCCAGACGAAGATACGGGACCTCAGGATCAGCAAAGCTTGTCCTGGCATGAGAAGCAAGTAGCAAGAAACAAACGCTTCAGCCTTGCACTGCTGAAATCCAGCAAAGCCGCCCAGCATGCACTGCGCATGGGATTGAGCAAGCTGCGGGAGTCGATCCTTGCAACACTGCGAGCATGCCGAAAGCCGGCCAGAGATATCTGGAGGGGACGGATCAGACTTGACTTATCAGGGGCCATTCGAGCCAGTGGTATTAGATTTCACCTGTTCAAAAAACAACTCAAGATTTGGGATTACGCGGAATCGCTTGGCCTTGGCAGAGTGGCGCTGATCGCTGTACTGATCTGGTTCCTGGGTTACCCCATATTGAAGCAGAAACCGGAACAGGCTGAATTGTTAACCCAGGAGCAGACAGCTCAAATCACCTCATCACCAATCGAACCAACACAAAGCCTGTCTGCACCGCCGGCCAAAACACCAGCTAAGCTGACTGAGCGGCAAGCTCCCCAGGGCATCGACGCCAGCCACCAGACAGGACGCCTGGAGTTGATCGAGATCGCCGCACTGGAAGTTGCTACCGAACCGGCCCATGGTAAGATCCCCGATTCTCGGCAGGAGCCGGGCTCCACGTTCACGGAAGACTCGAAGCTCCAGGCGCCCCCAAACACTTCTACCAAAGTCCAGGTCGCCGCAGACTCGACTGCCAAACTAGAAGAGTTTGAAAAGGCGTTACTGACCACGCTGGAACGGCTGGAAAAGACCGAAGCTGAACTCACCCGGAACCGTGAGAAACTGGAGCAGGCGCGTATCAGGATCGAAAATCAACAAGCGCAAATCACAACCCATCTCGGTCAAATTGACACGTTGAGCCGCGAAACCAACGAGCTGAAGAACCGCATGGTTTCCTTTACGGAAGATCAAGCACCAGAGAATATCCGTGATGTCCATAGCTCGACTCCTCTTAAACCGCTCCCCAGGCAAGACCGTACGACGGCGAATCGAGCCGCATCTAATCTGCCCGACCCGGCATTTCAGATTGAACCATTACTGAAGCGGGCAGCTGAATTGATCACCGCGCGGCATCTGACCACGCCAGTCGGTAATAACGCACTAGAAATCTACCGCCAGGTACTGAAGATCGATCCCAACAACAGCTTGGCGATGAGTGGCATCGAATCGATCACCCAGCAATACCTGGTCTGGGCCGCCCAGGCAAAACAGGAGAACGACTGGCTCAACGTGGAAAACTATTATCGTAAGGCACTGAGTGTTGACCCCTCGAGTTCGATTGCCAAGGCCGGACTGCGTGAGTTCAGCAAACAATCTAATCAAGGAAGCGAGAAACGAGCTTCTCGAGCGATAGATTGGGCAGCGACCGAAACCCGAAACAAAGCCATGCAGCAGCTAGAGTTGTGGCGGATTCCGCTTACTGAAAAGGCCCTTCTGATCAGCGCAGAGCAAGGCAATTTGGAAACGGTACTCATGCTCTTGGCTGCAGGCATATTGCCGGATGCAAAATTAGCCGGGGGTTGGACAGCGTTAATGTCTGCGGCTACCCACGGCCATATTGAGGTGGTAAGCGCCTTGATTGACCAGGGTGCGGAGGTGAACATTAGGAACTATGATGGAAAAACTGCCCTAATGGCAGCCGCCTGGAACGGTCATAGCGATATAGTAAGAGTCCTGCTTTCGGCTGGTGCGACGATTGATGAAAAGAACAATGAGGGTTGGACTGCCCTGATGTATGCCGCATGGAATGGTCACCGCAAAGTCGTGGAAACACTGCTGGAGGCCGATGCAAGCGTTGCCGTCAAAGATGCCAACGATTGGACCGCAGTGACCGCGGCCTCCAGTGAGGGTCATGGAGAAATCGTTAAGATCCTGGAAATGGCTGGCGGTTCCTAGAGCCCCTTGAGTCTTCGCGGACAACCAACGTCGGGGCTCGCACAGAGCCACGCCCCAGCCCACAGGAAACACAATTGATGTACCAAGCGTACAGAATCGGTTGCACGGGTTATCGTCGTGCTTGGACGTTGATACGACCAGTACATCCATATTACCTGTCAGCGCACGGGTACCTTATGGGGTAGCTTGAATAAATCCTCCCACATTCTGGCAGAGACATACCTGATGACAACCTGCGCTTTTTCGAACCAAACCCAATAAGGGCGCGCGGAAAAGGTTGACGGCCCTGCACATTCACCCCAAGAGTCGCTATCAGCACAACACCCAAACTAAACCAAAGCAGAAGCATTCTCCACATCCGCTATACATAGTACGCATGACGGATGAGCCTACTAGGCTGACGATTTGTATGAGTTTGCTACGAACTGAATTGGATATTCAGGCTTGTCTGGAATATCTGCCGGGCTCTGAGTCTAAACCAGCGGTTGCTAAACTCTCGCTTCTCCACAAAGCTAGCAAACATGGCTGGCCAGCAGCGTAAACCCAAGCCTTGAGATTAGCCCAGGAAAAAACCACACAAGTCGCCATCAAAAACGGGGAGTAAAGTGAATTACCGATCGAATTCCGAAGGCGAGTAATCTATCTGGCCCTTGCGCCTCCATGATACCCAATAATTACGAGAACCATTCTTCGACAAACAGCTGGTGACTGACCACAATTGATACATCTTTCATAAGCGGGCATAAGCATGTCAGTATGTTACGGAACCTGGGATCTCAGCAAATTGATAAGCCAATCGACGATGACAACTTATTGAATGAAAGAGCAGTTTGTTAATACTTGTGCAGCACAACAAGTGGCATGGAGCGTCCCTTCACTTCAAATTCACCCCTCTTATGTAGGAACGATGTGATCAAAACCAACCACGGCAGTATCACCCAAGCACCGATAAATTTCGAAAAGGCGACACGACTCTCTCAGCAATTATGCTTAAATCAGCCATGAGAGAAACTCGTGGAGAGATGATTAGGATATCACCCCTGAGCATGACAATGTCTTCAAGATCGTACAGAACCCTGTAAAAGACTGCTGCATACTCGAATTGTGCTGCTACTGGCCTTTCACTGATCCGGGTTTGGATTGAAATGAATTATGTTTATCCAAATAGTGAAATCTGTCATAACATGGTGAGCACTATGTAAGCAGATGAGATGAAGATTGAGTCATGTTTTTCAGACGCGGTTCACTGAGTGATTGGCTGCAATGGCTGATAGGCGAATTGTCGGCCTGTTGGCGTGTCCCTTCCGCCTCCGATGAATTGGCCGCGAAATACCAGGCTCGTCAATACCATGCTGTGGTGCGTCAACTGCCCTTGAGCAGCCTCGGCAACCTGATCACCTCGCTGATAGTCTGCCTTCTCTTCTGGAATGATATTGATTCGAGCATTCTGCTGATCTGGGCATCGTTGTTGTGGACCATTGGCCTTGCGAATATTGCTTTGTGGTGGCGTTGTCGCTCGATTCCCAATGAGTCGCCTGTATCCAATCTAGCTGTCTGGTCATTGACTGCCGACCTGGCTGCGGCGGCAGCCTTGTATGTTGGAATGGCCATTTATCTCTTCAGCGTCACGGATGAACAGGGACGTTTGGTGTTAACGGCCGTGATTGGCGCCTTTATTGCCACCGGTACCTGGTTGTTCGCATTCCTGCCACAAGCGGGATTGGCATGGGCGTTGATCTTCTGCGGGGGTTTAGGGCTGGGACTGGTGATGAACCATTGGGAGACCTATGCGTATCTGGCCGGACTCTTGGGGTTCTATGGCCTTATTCTGGTCGCGTCGGTGTTGGTGAACTCACGCATGTTTCTGTCAGGATTGATGGCCGAGACTGAAATCGAGCGTCAGCGTCAACTGGTCGGCCTGCTGCTGCATGATTTTGAAGAACACGCCAGCGACTGGTTGTGGGAAACTGACCACCAGGGACGATTACGTCATGTACCGGCGCACCTCGCGCAGATCATTGGCGTACCATCCAACGACTTGCGGGATTACTCATTGATTAGGGTGATACTTTCACTACTCGGGAAACCCGACGACAATGAGCGGATGATGGTCGATAAGTTAGCGCGTTGTCTGACCAGAGATATTCCCTTTCGCAATCTTGTTGTACCTGTCCGAGTCAATGGACAACAGCGTTGGTGGTCCCTCACGGCCAAGCCCTTATTCGATGCATCTAAGCGCATAGAGGGATGGCGCGGTGTCGGTTCCGACATCACCACAGCGCGTCTTCACGAACAGGAGATGATTCGACTGGCTAATATCGATACTTTGACGGGGTTGGCTAACCGACATCAGTTCAATCTACGTCTGGCTGAGCATTTCAACAACACCGGAATCACCATGTTTCTTCTGGATTTGGACAACTTCAAGACGGTCAATGATTCGCTGGGACACGCAGCAGGCGACCATTTGTTGCAGGATGTTGCCCGACGCCTGAGTTCGGCAGTTGACGATAAGGATCTGCTGGCACGCTTGGGTGGTGATGAATTTGCCGTGATCCATACAAACGTGCTGACACGCGAAAACGCGGAGCGATATGGAATCCGCTTACAGATGGCACTCGCACGACCTTTGACGATCAGTGAACACCGTATCGATGTGTATGTCAGTATCGGCATTGGTTTTAGGTCTCCCGACATTAATGATGCGGAGGGCCTGTTGAAAGCCTGTGATATGGCCTTGTATGCGGCCAAGGCGGCAGGAGGACGCACGCTTCGCTTTTTCGATCCCGAGATGGATGTGCAGGCGCAGCACAAACTGCGACTGTTGAGTGATATGAAGGAAGGCCTGCGACGCGGTGAGTTCCAAGTGTACTACCAGCCACAAGTAGCATTCGCTACGGGCAAGCTTGCAGGATTCGAGGCCCTGATCCGCTGGCAGCACCCGGTGCGGGGACTGGTAATGCCGGATGAATTCATACCCTTAGCTGAGGAAAGTCAATTGATCATCCCGCTGGGTGCCTGGCTGATAGAAAAAGCCTGTGAGGATGCGGCTAGCTGGCCGCACGAAATACGGGTGACGGTGAATGTATCAGCTGTTCAGTTTACCAATTCTGATCTTTACCTGGTGGTTGATGACGCCTTGCAGAACAGTGGTCTGTGCAGCACCCGATTGGAAGTTGAACTGACGGAATCCACGCTTATGCGGGATAGAGACGCCGTGATTTCTACTTTACAGAGATTAAGGCAGAACGGTGTTCGCATCGCATTGGATGATTTTGGAACCGGGTATTCATCGCTTGCCTACCTACGGCAGTTTCCGCTCGACAAGCTCAAGATCGACCGTACCTTTGTATCCACAATCGACGTACAGGGCAAGGACGATCAGGCACTGGCCCTTATAACCATGATTGTGCAGCTAGCACAAATCATGTGTCTTGAAACAACAGCTGAAGCGATTGAGAACGAAGTACAGTTAGATATATTGCATCGTATCGGCTGTACTTACGGGCAGGGCTATCTCTTCGCAAAACCTCAGAATATCCAAAAGACCAATGAAATCATGACAGAACAAGATCAAGGCTTCCATCGCGCATAATCTTAGCAAGGTTATTGCTGTATTGACTCACATCAAGCGAACCCATATTTCGATTAGCGGCAAGGATGGGTTGTTCTTAGTTTCAGTCCTGTCCATATCGTCACTCTGATCTCTTTCATATCACCCTGTTGGAGCCTTTCGAGTTCTCACAACAGCAGTGGATATTGCGTTTCAGCCGACTGTGTAGGCAGAACATCTTTCATGTAAGTATACAGAGCCCCTAGACTACTGATTTGCAGTTGGTTCATTGAGTCTCAAATCGCTACCATCCATTGATAAAATCGCGTGAGCTAGCTGGAAGCAAGCGAGGCAACCCGCAACAGGCCGCCTCGCCACAGTCGATCGTTTTAGACTCTGCACCAGGTTTCAAGGTATGCGCGTGCTTCGAGAGTCCAGTAAATCATGCCGATACCCATGCCCGCGCAACCGATAGTCAAACTGGTGCCTGGTGCGAAGTGCTATTCAACGGTGAGGTAGTAGGTAATATCGAGGCCGAAGACTACCTCACCCTCATAGACGGCATTACCGAGAAATCTTACCACGTGCTCACCGGGGGAGAGGGGCTCCAACATCATCCAATAACCATCGGCGGTGCCGTGATAGCGACCAGGAGGATCCTCAAAGACATTACCTTCAGGTAGCGTAAAGGGGAGATTGGGTGACTGGGCACGGAAGTCACTGAGATTCTCGGCGTCTTCGACCTTCTTGCCGTCGACAGTGACCTCCAGAGAATCCACATCGACAAGGTTGCTGATTGAACTTGCCACATCTTCCCGCTGAGCGGCCTCGACCTCAATTAGATCATCCTCATTGGCATTGTGGGTAATCGCGTTGATAATTGGGAAGAAAATATGACTACCCACGGGCACGACGCATTCACGGGTAATTTCAAAGATTGCCGGTGTCTCGATTACCTCATCTTCTGCTCCAAACGCACCACCTATAAAGAATACAGGGCTGGATCCTTGCCCCTCCGAGCAGTTGGTATCTTTACTTGCAGTCAGGGGATTATCTTCGATGGGGATGGAGACGGCCCACTGCCACCAGGCAGCGCCCCAGCCACCGTAGTTCATACCGGCAACGACTTCGTCGGGGCTGACCGCCTCGGCACGGCCATGGTGATCTCTGTCCTTTGCAATCGCACTAGACACCGGTAGGGTCAAGGCGGTGCAGACGCATGCTGCTGTCAAGAGGCGTATCGGGTTGAAGTAGTTGTTATTCATTTGAACCTCCAAGTGGTTTCCCACAATTGTTCCTGGATATCGTTGATGTTTGTTGGATTGTCCTGTCGAACCCGCTAGGACAAGATGTATATAGATTGATGCTTATCCTTTTTATAACCTCCTTTGACATTTAATTGATCCGTACGAATCGCCATGCGTGATTCTTTCTGCACAGCATGTTGATGAACCGCCTCTGGGTGAAATCGCAAACGGATTTATCCAAAGGCGTCACTGCATAAAGTGCCTGAAACTATTCGACGGTGATGGTATAGGTCACGTCCTGGAGCCAGCTGCCATCGTATGGACCACCCTCGAAGTGGATGGTGTGCTTTCCAGGAGGAAGGGGATTGAGCATCACCCAGTAACCATCCGCCACCGAGATGCTCTTCGTTTCATCTTCGCCGAGGATATTGTCATCCGGCAAGGTGAAATAGTAGGCGGCTGATTGAAAGCGGTGTTCGTCAAGATCCTTGAGTTTCTTGCCATCCACAATGAGCACAAGGCTGTCCGGATCATAGGTATTCGCATTACGCCCTGCGCACTCCCGGCAGGCGGCTTCAGTGGCGCAATACCAATCAGTGCCGTCCTCCGCTTCTGAACACTCTGTATTGACCAGAGGAAAGAAGATGAACTGACCGGCGGGCACCGAACAGGTTCGCCCTCCTTCATCCAGCTCAACCCAGGTCCCAGCCAAGAAAAAGACCGGGCCGGAGCCCTGCCCTTCAGCACAGAAACTGCCATCGGGATCAAGTATTGGATTTCTATCCGCCGGAATTGACAGGGCCCACTGCCACCAGGCTGCCCCCCAGTCACCTTGAGTCATACCCATTACAGATTCATCTGGCGAAACTGCCTTACGTTTGTCATCTGCCGTTGCATCAACAAGCGGTATTACGCTGAGCCCCAGCATAACGCCGGCGATTGTCGATTTTGTCCATAACTGTGTCACTTTCATGTTCCACTCCATATTAATTGTCATATTGGATCAGGATGATCCTGGCCATCCATGATTGGCAACTGAAAATAGTTTGGTTGCCATGATTCCACTTTCTCTGTCATCCACTGTTTTTTCATCTGCAGGTAACGGGATATGACCTGCATTCAATATACACATGCTCCTGATGCAGCCATGCTTGTCCAGTTGAACAATATTGATCGAGATTAATGATGATGCTTTTTTATCGCTTGTGTATTTCTCCTTGGCGTAAGGCGTGTCCCTAGGATTATAAAACCTAAATATCTTATGGGAATAAAACGATAGTAAATAAGATTTAAAGTATTAAATCTAAGCGATAAGTATGATTTATTACATATCCACTCTGCTAAATTAGTTTCTGAGCAGAAGAGACAGGAATTCCTGAAACCGTTTTTTCCATGACAGCCAACACTGTAAATTTGATACTAAGCCGGGTTTTACGATTTACCTGACCCACAAAATGAGTTGTACATCGAATAGAAAGGACGGATTGGGGATAGGTGAGGTTTTTGTCCAATTGTTCTACCTCCCAAAGAGCATCCCTGATACCTCGAGGCCCAGATACCTTTTGCTCTCCCTGACGTAATATTTTCGGTAGAGTGGGTGGTATAGCCGTTATGTGCGATTTCACATCATCTTACTCAGACACGGTTTTTAAAGGCCGTCATTCAATGGTAAGGTATTGCCCCCATACGTCAGTTGAATCACATCATGAATGACAAACCCATAACAGCCAGCATAAACCCTGACCAGTTGACCGCTTACACTCGCCTGAAAAAAGCGGCGGAGCGTGGCAACGCAGAGGCTCAGTTCGAGCTGGGCCGAATATATGGCAATGGTGAAGGCGTGCCGCAGGATTATCCAACAGCTATCGACTGGCTGGTGAAGGCCGCAGAACAGGATCATGCCAAGGCACAGGAGTCACTCGGTTCGATCTATGCCAATGGCGTGGGTGTGAAGCAGGATTTCTCCACCGCCCGTCACTGGTACATTAAAGCCGCACACAACGGCCTGGGCAGCGCCCAATATTTAATGGCGACAATGTACCGGTTCGGCTTATTCGAATCTGAAGTCGATATGGACCAGGCTATCGACTGGTATCACAAAGCGGCCAATCAAAATGTAGCGGCAGCGCAATTGGCCCTTGGCAAGCTGGCAATGCGCGGTAAACACGTAAAACAAGATGAGTCCGCAGCTTTACAGTGGTTGATGCTGGCGCACGCCAACGGCAGCAAAGGTGCGGACACTTACATTCAGCAGTTGATGGAGCGTATGCCTACCGAGGCGCTTGAAGCCTTACGAGTATCCATGACGAAACCATCAGACACACTACAATAAAGGTTTTGAGTTCATATATGTTTGGAGCGAGAACCTGTAAGGTTTTTGTGATGTAACCCCATACCATTGATATCATAAGGATCATTACCGGTGCGCTCCGGCCATGCAGGATCTTCCGGCCAACAACAGGTATTTTGCCAATTAGTTTTCATCGTCCCTCTCCATTCACTGTACATATTATCGAATTACCGTGAGCTTTTACCGGCGATTGATAACTATCTTTGTGATTATTATTTTAAGACGATGGTTTTGCTGGGTATGTAATCTATTACCAGCTTAGTTTGTTAAATATTCACAATTCATCCATACAAGTGATTTAGAACGGCATAGCATAGGGAAGCCAGTGATTTAAATGGGGTCAGACATTTATTCTGTGACAACACATCGAGAAAATAGACTGTCTTTCCCCATCTAGAATAGGTTATGGACTAATTATCAGACGATGGCTTGTCTTTGCCATCCTCGTGATCATTGCTCCATGCACCAGGTGCCATCTCGTTAAAAAGGCGATTAAGCGCGTCTGCCTCGTAATAAGAAGACCCGTCTCCGAAACCCCGGGGCGTTTCATATGGGGAAGGCTTCACACCCTCCGATCCTTGATGGGCTGATCCACCCCCGTGATGGCCTCCTGCGGCCATACTGAGTGAAGATGTAAGCGCAAATAAAACGGATACTAATATTACGTACAATTTTTTCATTTCTCACTCTCCTTGAGCTTCCATTGAGATTAAGTCAAATACTGGCCTACAACTTTCCGTTGGTCTCACCTCCTCAACCGTTTACCACTTGTCTTGAAAACAAGTCTAAGGCTTATCCATTTCTATATTTTTTCAGGAAAGAATATTTTTGTAACAAGCGGTTTCACATTGACTACAAACTATAACTTTTGTAGTAATAACCGCTATTTTTGAAGTCTATTGCGAGGAAACTTGAGATTGGACGCGATAAGTTATTCGAAAGATAAATGAGGATTGCCGGTATATATAAACGACAGGGCTATCGGCTTTTTGATACCGATAAGCCTCAGTGGCAATGGTTAACATAGATATGGTTATGGTTAGATTCTGATAATAACGTGGAGTCACCTCGGGGCAGGTGAGTTACAACAACTCCTTGATCATACCTTCGATCTCGATGTGGTCGAATTCCCGGCCGCCGATGGCGCGATAGCGGATCCGACCCTCTTTATCCAGCAGGTAAGTCGTGGGTAGACCCTTGACTTCGAATTTCTCCGCCACCCGGCTGTCACGGTCGAACAGGATTGGAAAGGTCGGCACCAGACTGAGACGACCGGTGAACTCGAAGACCAGATCCGGATCTTCGAACTGATTGACTGCTATCACTACGAAGCCCTGGTCCTTGAGCTTGTTGTATAGACGCTCCAAGGATGGCATCTCGCGCCGACAGGGTGGGCACCAGGTTGCCCAGAAATTGAGCATCACAACCTTGCCCCGATAGTGACTCAGTGTATAGGTCTCATCGTCCATATCCGCTAGCGTGAAATCCGCCGCCGCCTGTGGCACTGGGAGGGCTGTCATACTGTAGCTTAGCGGCGGTTGTTCGGCCCCGACATAGTGCGGCATGAGAAAGCAACCGAGCGCTAATGCGACTGGCAGATTATTCAGATGCCGGAGCACATTCCAGATCAGGTAATATCTTTGCATAGTGTTTTCCTGCGTATGACCAGACAATCTTCAGCCCGATGCGACTGCCGTGTGGCTCTGAGATAGTCGTGAAGCCTTGAATCCAGTCCCCCTTCGAAAAGGTGATATCATCAGCGAGTATCGACCAGCTGAAACGTACTCCCATGCCGTGCCACTCATCCAGCCACTGGGTTTTGGTCTTGATCTTGTGTTCCAAGCCGTCGGTAGTGAGGTATCGCCAATCCGCGACAGAATATGAGATAGGGCGATCAGCGAGATTGCGTACGATGCTGCCGAATACGCACTGTGTAGCAACCGTTTCAATCAGCGCTTTCGGCAGTCCGCGAGCAGCATAACTGGCGCGAATGAAGTCCGGAGGAACCTGCAGGAATTCGATCGACAGATTCTCGTCTTTGAATAGCCAGCTTTTAAGCCCGTTGTCTGGATTGACTCGAGTGATTATTTCGCGTTCCCCGATGGCACCGCTGAACAGTACAGCCGAGTAGATGAGCATTCCGAGGGCGATAACAATTCGGTATCTTCTTGATCGAGCTAGAGTTGCATCATCCATCATAAAAGTTAAAGTTGAAATGTACGCTTAATTCTAGCTCCCCGGGTAGAAAATTCACACTTTTGGATAATCCTCATCACTAACTGCCTGCCCGCTCTGTAAAGTTGTAATGAGAATTTCCCGGTTTACTGGAACCGTTGTCAAGGTTCCAGCCAAATGTCTCGCGATCATACCTCGAAGCAATATCACTTCGACACGGTCTTTGTTATTCTTGGCCAGGAGCCTGTTTGTATTGGTACTCACGGATCCATCACACGCACTCAAACGGCAGTTTGCCGTGAGAGCAAGACAGCCAAAATCCAGAATAATCAGAGATATCACCATGTTAAAATCACTGCTCGTTATAATGTCGCTTGTCATTTTCTGGCAAACACCCCTGTTCGCTGAAGAGATGATCAACCTGCCGGATGAATGCAAGGAAATAGATCTGGATATGATCAAGTGTCCCCTGGCCGAAGATGTCGGCATGGACGATGCCATCGACTCCATGAAACTGCGTGCAAATATGTTGAACTTCAAACTGGTCGCGCACATGCCATTATCTGAACAGGTCAAGGCAATGGGGGGCGAGTCACCGCGTATGGAGATCTATCAATTCTGCGATGCTTCTATCGCCGCAAAAATGGTCAGTGCGAATCTGTCTTTCGCGGGTTACCTGCCGTGCCGTATCGCACTGGTGGAGGACAATGATAAGAAGCCTTGGCTGATCACCTTGAACATGGACAATACCATGGGCAAAGCCAAGCTTCCGGATGATCTGATGCCTTTGGCTATGCAGGTGCGTAACAACATTTACAGCATCATGAGTGCAGGCGCATTGGGCGATCTATAAATCTCAGCACTTACTTGCGCCGTCCAACGGGGGCGGCGATAAAGCCCGCTTTTCTTGGCTGCCAAGTCAGCTAAGATTATCAGGACTAGCAACACGATAAAACGTAGCAATAGGTATCAAGATCGTCTTGACTGTCTTCAGGTACTCACGCGGACAGAAAGGTCGATAATACTGACCAGGATCAGTTGGCGTCCTTGATCAACATAAGGATTGAGGCCGACTTCCACCGAGATTTTCGAGCCATCCTTTTTCATGGCCAGTAATTCCCGACCTTCGCCCATCTTTCGAGCTTCTGGTTCTTGCAGATATTCTTCACGCAGCCGTGTATGCTGTTCCTGCTTACCGACAGGTAACAAAGCGTCGACCGACAGACCTTCTAGCTCCCCTCTTGCATAGCCCAAGATTCGATCTGCTGCAGGATTTGACAATTCGATTTTACCGCTGGCTTCGACGACCATCTGGCCGATGCTGCTGGCCTCGACCAAGTGACGAAAGCGCTCTTCGAGTTCTTTCAAACGTTCCATATTGGATGCACGCGCAAAAGCATATGCAGCGTTGAGCTCTGCTCGTCGCGCACGAACATGGCCGTTCAAATATAAAAAGAGTGCAAAACCGTAAATTGACAATCCGAGTATCATGCCGAGCGAAATCATGATGCGACTCTTCTGGCGCATATCCACCAGAGATGTGACCGGTCGGTGTGCCAAGAGGGTCAGGGAAAAGTCATCGTTGATCAATTTATCAAAGACCATTGAATGTTCAGGTAGAGTACGGCTCAATCTTTTGAAGGTGTCAACAGGAGAAAGTGTTTTCCAAGTCCATAATCCGTCAAAAGTTTCTTCATTACCAGTATCAACCAGAGAGATCTTCTGCCAGAGCTTTGGGTTTGAAGCTGGAAAATCGATGTCAGCTTCCAATAGGCCTGTGGCTTCCGAACGCTCAACCCAGCTGTTAAGAAGTTCCCCTTTCTGATTCAGCAGTAAGTACTCCGTCGGCAATCCTGTCTCAGTCGTATTCTGCACTAAATTGAACAGATAACGCATATCGATGTTGATGATAATGATTCCGTGGCGATTCCGATCCCTGTCAACAGCGGGCGTGGCGATGCGCAGCATCGCTCTGGGTGGATGCTCGATTTTACCATTCTCAACATTCAGGTCGACGTGAGAAATATACAATTCTCCCGGCAACAGTGCGTTGGCTTCCATAAAGTAATAGCGATGACTCTTATCCTGGAGGTCCTGCGGGGCCAAGACATAAGGTTCGTCTTGGTCTCGCATCACCCGGACCTTTTCCATGCCGGAATCATCTATCCAGCGTATCTGCTGATATTGCGGATTTCTCCGTGCTAATGTAAGAAAAGAAATCTCCAACGCTCGCAAATGCCTGGGGTTTTTTGAGCCCAAGGCCTGTAAGGTCGTGTTTTCTGTAGAAAGGGACAGAAGGTGATTGAGCGAACCCGATACCTCGGAGCCGATAAATCCACTGATGCGATGAAGCCTTGAACTGTCTTGATCGATGATACTCACGATACTGGACTCAAGTTTCAGTTCGGCATAAGAAAAGCCCACTACAAAGACCAATACAGCTATCGGCAGGAACAGGGCAAGATATTCATAAGTGGGAAAACGCACACTACGCCCACTCACTGTAGAATCAATTTGTGACATGATAAAAGTGTTTAGAATTATACAAAGTTGGATTATGCCATCCGAGTGTATTGTTTCCTATCAGAAGGATTTCCATTATTTATGTCAGGTATTTCAGAAACCTGCCTTATTCTATATGGATTCAATCAAATATGGCAGTAGCGATAACCGATTATACAGCCTCACTGGTAAACCCACACCGGCATCCACACAGTGTTAACAAGCCCTGAGGATTATCAACCAATCCCTTGTTTGCTTACTGGGACTGATAGTTATTCAGACATATTCGAAAATTCCTCGTATCTACCAAATAAGCAGGTTGACTGGACTATCTCTGAACGGATTAGAGAATTAGTTTGTATTTTACAGTGCGGCATGTCACCAGGATCTGCCTCACACAGTGCTCTTGCTATATATGAGCAATTCATTGGTTAATTGAGGAAGGTTGTCAATCAATATGACTCTGTGATTTCCTGGTTAAAATCACGAGCCAAAAAACCAGAAATAACAATCAAAACAGGCGTATTTGCCGAACCTGAGTTGGTGGAGCCGAGGAGGATCGAACTCCCGACCTTCGCATTGCGAACGCGACGCTCTCCCAGCTGAGCTACGGCCCCATGAGGTTTATAGTTTACTCCAATCTCACCTCCATCTGTACTGAATCTTGAATCGATTAAATCGAAACCTTAGCACAGAGATTTGTGAGTATAAGGCCTTGTACGAGCTGTAGCTCGATTATTTGCTGACCTTTTTTAAACACAATAACAGTAAAGCCCGCTTGAAGGCGGGCTTTATCAATCATCTTAAAATAGGTTTTATTGCAATCTTAACCATCTTCTTCCCCAGGTTCGATAACTCACGGTATCGTCAGCTTGGCCATGCTCATTCAAGCATGTAATTGAATAACTGCCTGCACCATCGATGACCACTGACTCAGAACCGAAGGGCGCCTTGTTTCCCGACCAATTTCCAGACGCCATGCAACTGACTGCATCCGTTGATGACCAGCTCAAAGTTATGCGACTACCTGAACGCACAGATGAAGGACTTGCGTTAAGACTAACGGTCGGCTGAACGACAGATGATACTTCATTGACCGTTAAAATAATGCTGTCGGTCGTACTCCCGCCCACTCCTGTGCAGTTAAGGATATAGTTAGATGTCACCTTGGGAGAGACCACTTCAGAACCACTCAGGGAACGTGTGCCGATCCAGTCGCCGGTAGCGGTACAAGTGTCGGTATTTATGGAGCTCCAACTCAGGGTTGCCGACTGCCCGGCATCGATGTTCGAGGAACTGAGCGATAGTTTCGCTATAGGCTCCAAGGTGTCACTAGTGGCCTCGCTGGAAACCCAGATCTCCGTTGTGGCCACTTGCTCATACTTGAGCTGCTGACTTTCATAAAGCGTCTTGAAACGCGCCACCTGCTCAAGATGCTCATCCTGATAGAGATCGACCAGAAAGCCGTGTGAGATGGGCTGGTAGTTCAACGATACACTGACCTTCAATTCACCCGTCGCGGTCACCGGAATGCGGTAGGTCAATTGGTCACTACCCAGATCGAAGTCATCGTCATACATGGCTTGACCCACAACCGCCACATCCGTTGGCACACTGAGCTTGTCAAAACCCTGTGGGGTCAGGCGATTGTCTTTCTGATAGTATGCACCACGCAACAGTGTGTAGGTAATATTCCCATCAGAATCGCTCATCACCGCCTCATAAATCTGCACCTGATCAGCGGACGTGATCTCCGAGTAGTGGGGTTCGAAGGTCGTTTGATCGATGTCATTGTCCGCGCCAACGATGGCACCGTCAGCATTGATCGCCCCTGACTCAAACAACAGATTTCCGTTGCCGTCCATGACCTGGAAATGGAGCCACATGCGGCGAGAGGGATAAGATGTCGGTGCCTTGTGTCCGGAATGATTATCCACCCTGATGCGGGCTTCCAGCATACCGTCGACGACCATGGCGGATACGACCTCCACACTCGCGGCGCCTTGCAGCAGGTCACGGCTGTGGTTGATTGCGCGATCCAGATCTCGACTGGTCACATCGAGTTGTGCCGCGTTGTCTCGCAACAGCGTAAGCATCACAGTATTGGGCCCTACCATCTGATGCTTGGCAAATCCCTGCTTGGTTCCCAACCAGCGAGGGCGGTTGGCAACTTTCGCGGTCGTCTTGGGCATGTGGCAATCCTGACAGCTTTGCGGATTGCTTCCTGCGTCATTAAAAATGGATTGCTGCCACTCTGTATAGGGCATTTGTTCAGGAAATTCCGATTCCGGCGTGTTGCTCAGAAGGTTGCCATTGGCATCAACGAATGGAGTTTTCAAATTGTGGCATGTGGCGCACATGGCGGAATCTGAAATATGCGCACTGTATGCCGGCTTGTATCCGGTGCGATTGATCATCGTCTGACCGTTGATATCACTGTACTGACCATAAATAATACGATCGTTGTTGATACGATACTGGCCAGAAAATCCGCCCAACGTACCCAGTTCTGCATCATCCGAAATTTGATGGCAAAGGGTACAACTCACACCATTCATGGCAGCATCGTGCTTATCATGTCTCGGGTTCAGTATTCCGTTTTCGCCAAACAGAGTGATGTCGCGACCCTGAATCTTGGTAATCTCGTAATTCGCCATGGGCGCATGACACTGGGTACACTTGTCATTGATGATCGAGGCAAGATGTGAATTACGTTCCAGCTCGGTGGCCACTTTTGCTTGCCAGAACGGGTCCTTCGTAGCATTGGCCATCATGGACGACCCCCAGTCTCGCACGATGGACACATCTTCACCTGACGTATCTCTCAGACCGTCGTGACATGCAGCGCAATTATCTGAACCGGAAAAATGAGAGGAAATGAAGCCGGCATCTTCGGCTAGGATCTTGAGAGAGAACAAAGTCAGCAGACAAGCCGCTGATGTACCGATAATATTTTTATACATCTAAAGTCCTTCAATGAAAACAAATAGGATTGACCTCGTGTGATACGGATGGTATTTCACCAACCGTCACTTATGAGATTGATCCTCCGCCTTCGTTCTTATCGTTACAGTCGAAAATAGTGACTTGCAGGCATTGTGGTTAACCTGCCAACAGCCTGTCAATCAGCTTTGGATGATTACGTACGAAACTGTGAACTCCCACAAACTTTGTAAGGCATTAACACACAACTTACTCACAGTACCGACCCCTTGCATGCTGGATAAAGTTCAGCTGGATAATCTTTTTACACGGAAATCTTTGATCATTTCCGCTTCGTGTATTTGATCCAAGGGGAGACCGCCAATTTTCAGGCTAACTCAATCTGAAGCGGATAGATGAATATCACAAAATGTATCTGTAGTAAGAGAAATTGTAATCTCGGATAATTGACAGGTTGACTGTCAGCACATTCTTTTTTGTTTGTGTCTTGATATTCGATTCACGAAGGAGCGTAAACAGCTTAGTGGATCGAAAGATCATCTTATTATTTCAACTGGCATAACCAGCTTCGGGGCCGGAATACTATCCGGCCCCTTCTAGATATCTACCCTATGTAAAAACGGCTACCCGTAAGCTCAACTGGCCGATTTACCAAGCCACGTTTCTGACTTAATGGCAGGTACCGTTCATGCGTCCTTTAGCATTAATTCGGCAATCGCCGGTGCAACAATCTCGATCGCTACTGCATGCTTCTCCTGGTTCAATGCAATCGGTTGGCACAGGCTCTGGTGGAACATAACAGATTTCATCAAGGGCGCAATTGGCATCGTCACAGTCTACATCACCATCACAATCGTTATCGGTGCCATCATTGCAGATTTCAAGGGGCGGCATTCCGCAGTCAGCCGAACATGAACAGACAGATTCTCCGACTTCACAGACATCGTTGCCACAAATAACAGCTGTAGAGGCCGAATCCAGATCCAGTGGGCAATCGACTTCCTCTTCAGTCCAACACTCAACACCCCCCGTGTTCACCGCACTATTGCCCAGACCATCTGTGACAGAACCAGAAAAACCCCAGGCAAATAGATAACCTACACCATCTATGTCTTCAGCCAGGTTATCTTGTAGTGTGTAATCACTTGCCGTGTAGCCATTAGCAAAAGTGAATGCAGAATAGACAGCTCCGCCACGGGCAATATTACCAGACATCGAGACACGGCCCCCAGAGAGATAAAAGGTACGGCTTGGATTATCCTGCCCAAGATTACCGACCAGTTCGGCATCGCTATCAAAGACCCAGATCGCTGAACGTCCGTTATGCATTATCACATTGTTGTTTACCTGCACTCCATTGCTTCGATAAGCCAAAAGGCCTTCATAACGATTGGCAGCAATCTCTAATTCACTTATATCTACATTGGCTGTATTTGTGAGGTAGATGCCGCGTTCGAAAGAGGAGATGGTACCATTCTTGATGGTTACATCTTTTACACCGTCGACACGAATTCCAGCGGTAAACTCATTCCGAACTCCAATAATGCTGTGACCATCGAGATCAAGCACCACACCATCCTCGGCAATGATAATGCCATCATCCACACAACCTAGAAGGTCTGATGTGAGTTTTGTATTCTCCGTGATCGTAAGACCACAGGGATAAGCCTCAACAGGGTTCAAAACGATCCATATCGCCGCCATCATGGCGACTGGTGTGGCACTGAAGAGCCTTTTCATCGAAGTATGGAATATCCTCATAACTACCTCTCCTTATTGAAGAAATGTAGTTAAACGATACCTTCCGACCAGATGATTGTCCGTGATAATTGTTAATAGGAAATCGGTAGTTCTATGACCTGGATCACATAAATTGGGAATCCCTTCCCATTCGCTGATTTAAGTAATTAGTATTAGCTATTGGGATTGATATATTATTAAAAAGTTGTAATAACTCACATTGCATTATTAAAAGATATTCAATGACACCTGCCATATCGGTTGTGCGAAATATACTGATCGATGGAAATATTCTTCCGGAGCATATTCTTTGATTGATGCTGGTCAAAAAAAGATAAGTACCCAATTGAGCATTGAGACTTTACGACTTTTTTTGTAAATGGATTTGCAGGTATCTAGCCTGTCCATGTTACAAATGTAACGGATGTGTATTTTCTATAGCTTGAATTTCATCTCTTGGAAATCGCACCAGTGTCATTACCTGTGATTGATCCGCTCCAACGGTCATTTCAGTAAGCTGCATCTCGTTGGCAGCTATGCTTGAGTCTTCATTGATCTTAATCCCCATCGCATTAACTTTCAGTAAACTATTTTGAATACTTATTAATCTTTTGGGTTGACTCATCTGTTCTGTGAGTATTTCCAGATAATACGACGGGTTGTCTAGATTACGTGAGGGATCAATCATTCCTGCCAACATTTCCCCTTCAGTTCTAGCAAATCGCATATCCGTTAAGATCTTACGCAAATACTCGACAGTTGTTTCAAAAAGTATTCTTTTCATGGCTGAGCGTAGTGAGTTTTCCGTTGTCGAAGGAGATAGCAGACGGTGACCGGAAAATATCACAGCGGTCTGTATTACATCTTTTACAATCATTTCTCCTTGTAATTCGGCTCCGAGAATCGTTTTTTCTCTCCGATTCAAAAACAAGATAGCGAAGACTTCATTCAGATGTTTGTGATCAGGATTTTCAAAGAAATTTCTGACAGTTTTATTTTGACTAAACAGTTTCTGGATTTGATATGGACTAGTAAAAAGTGTTTTGACCAATGGATCGTTGTTGTATGTTTGCCTACTGACTAGCTTTGCAGGAGGGATATCTATCGCTAGTTTCTCAATGTGATCGAGTAATCCTCGTGCACTAAGCCGTAGTGAATCTTGATAACTCCCAACGGCCCGCAATCTAGTATCTGTAGATTCAACAATAGATTCAATCGCATCATGTAAGGCGACTTTCTCCTTCTGAAATATTTGTTTGCGTGTCTGATAATCTTCAATGAGTAATTTAAGATACTCCCATTGCTCCTGAAAGAACCCTCTGAGGGAAGATGCTTCCGCTACTCGCTTATTCAAATCATCATTCTCTCATTAGAAAACCATGACCTATGAACAAACAACGATCAGTAATTGATGATATCCATCTATTTTAGATCTTATTTATCTTACTTGTCTTACTATGCAACAATCCTATCCGTTGCAGATATTTTCTTAATAATCTCCTGTAAAGTCACATCAGCCACCTCATTGGAAATTTGACAGGTACCTGCAGCAGAATGCCCGCCACCGCCATAATTGAGGCAAAGCTCTCCTACATTGGTTTTAGAACTGCGGTTGAGAATTGATTTACCTATCGCTAATACAGTGTTCTGTTGTTTTAAACCCCAAATCACATGGATAGATAGGTTGGCGGCAGGGAAAAGGGCGTAGATCATAAATCGATTCACGGCATAGATGGTTTCTTCGTAGCGCAAATCTAATACAACCAGATTGTTATGGACAGTAGCGCAACGTTTAATTTGATCGATTGCCTTGGCCTCATGCTCGAAATAGAGTTCCACACGCTCCTTGACATCTTCCAATTCCATAATTTCACTGATTTGATGATCCTTGCAAATATCGATCAGCTCCATCATCAGTTGGTAATTAGAGATACGAAATTCTCTAAAGCGTCCAAGTCCAGTTCGGGCATCCATCAAAAAATTCATCAACACCCAACCACTCGGCTTTAGAATTTCTTCACGACTAAACTGAGCGGAATCCCCCTTGTCAACCGCTTCCAGCATTTCGTTCCACTCTACCGGGAAACGTTCCTTGCCACCGTAGTAGTTGTATACCACCCGAGCTGCCGAAGGGGCATCCGGATCGATGATATGGTTATCTCGTGTTTCATTACGAATCGTCTCGCTTAGATGATGGTCAAATGCAAGATGAATGCCTTCAACATAAGGTAGATTCGTTGAGATGTCATTTTCACATATTTCGATTTTACCATCCTGCATATCTTTCGGATGCACAAATTTGATATCTTCAATGATACCGACTTCTTTCAGTAGGATTGCACAGACCAAGCCATCAAAATCACTGCGGGTAATCAATCGGAATTTCTTTTCAACCATTGGATGGGCCTATTTGTTAATCAGTTGTCAATTTGAAAACAATTCACCACAACGACCCAGAAGAAGATATCGAATAGCTGAACTCAAACTTGAGATTAAGCCGGCAAGCACTATAAACAGGTAATCAACTCAGTGTCTTCGCGATGAGCATTTTTTCATCAATCATTTTAGTCGGCCATATCAAGGCTATCTTGAGAATGGTTTGAATTCGAAATAAAAAGATGGCGTAGCCGGCATTCATACGCCTCTGAAATAAAATTTATTATTTATTTATAATCAACGTGTTATATAATTCCAGGATCTATATTCATCTCTCTGTGACTGAAATATATTGTAAGATGAGCATTACTGACCTAATGAAGCCCTCTTCTCGATTGATCTTTTCCACTACCCCTGTATTCTTATTGGTATACTTGATCATTGTAACGGGTTGTTCCGGTCTGAATGAGGATGCTAGAGTCACCTTCTGCAAAAACCTCACAGCGAATATAATTGCATCACCCTATTCGCTAATATGGACAAAACATGAAAACCGATTCCAATATCCAGAATATGCTGCCATTTTCTTAACCTTCAGCTCAGATGATATACCTCACGGGTCATCAGTCTGTTTCTACGAATATGATACTGTGGATGAGAATGTCATGACCCACACACAGCCTCTCACAGCCTACTCAACAGTGCCATACAGGATTGATGTGGATGGCCAGCCTATCGACCAAGTAGACCTGAACAGAAGCATTCAGTCGATACAATCTTCCTTCCTTGGCAAATTCATTGATGGACTATTTAGTCGATTTAAAGATCCATAAGACCCAGTCACTATTCAAACAGTATATGAGTGATTCCTGACTTTACGATAAAGGCTTTTGTACAAGATACAATTTCGGATTCTACCAGTAAATCCCAGTCCCGTTGCACGGTATATACTGAATTTTGCAAGACAAGATATTGTTGATTCTCATATGATTCTAGTCTCTTGCTTACATTGATTTGACTTAAATTCAAATGTTGTTCTAAATCTTCCCAAAAATGTTAAAAAATTCATCTCAACATATAACACGGTTAACACGAGAAACATTGGCCCTAGTTTTAGCGGGTGGACGGGGCTCACGCCTGCACGAATTGACACGTTGGAGGGCAAAACCTGCCGTCTATTTCGGCGGCAAGTTTCGCATCATTGATTTCCCTTTATCCAATTGTGTCAACTCAGGCATCCGACGTATCAGTGTACTCACCCAATATAAGGCGCATTCATTAATCAGACATTTGGTGAAGGGTTGGAGCACGTTTCACAGCGAGTTGGGTGAATTCGTCGAAGTCCTACCGGCTTCTCAACGGACAACGTCGAATTGGTATGCTGGCACTGCCGATGCCATTTATCAAAATCTCGATATCATTCGCTCATTACGCCCCAAATACATATTAGTCTTGGCAGGCGACCATATCTATAAAATGGACTATGGGGCGTTACTGGCTCATCATGTCGAAAATCAAGCAAAGATGACCATTTCTTGTGTACGCGTTCCGCTGAAAGATGCCAAAGGATTTGGGGTCATTGGTATCAACGCGAACAATCGGGTTACCTCATTCGACGAGAAACCCACATCACCACAACCAACTCCTGGTTTTGACGACAAAGCCCTGGTCTCAATGGGTAATTATGTGTTCAATACTGATTTTCTTTACGAAATATTGCATAACGATGCTACTGATAATCAATCGAGCCATGACTTTGGCAAGGACATTATTCCATCCATTATCGCTGAAGAACCTGTTTACGCCTTTCCTTTTCAGGATAGTGAAGAGGGCAGAGGAGCCTACTGGCGTGACGTTGGAACGTTGGATGCCTTTTGGGAGGCCAACATGGATTTAGTTGATGTAACGCCTGAGCTTAATCTTTACGATCAGGACTGGCCCATTCTCACATATCAAAGTCAGCTGCCATCCGCAAAGTTTGTCTTTCGTGATGACGAGAGGCGTGGTATGGCACTCGACTCTATTGTTTCCGGTGGTTGTATAATTTCCGGTTCGTCAATTGAACGATCTTTACTGTTTTCGAATGTCAGGGTTCATTCATTTGCACAGGTCAATGAGACGGTTGTCTTACCAGGCGTCGATATCGGAAGGCATTGCCGTATCAAACAGGCGATCTTGGACCGTGGCTGTGAAATACCAAGTAACACAGTTATTGGAGAAAATCCTGAAGACGATGCCAGGCGTTTCAGAGTAACCTCAAAGGGTATTGTCTTGGTAACACCTGACATGTTGGGCCAGAAACCAGACACACGTATGTAAGATAAACGGTTTTCTCGTAACTCCAACACTGTGCCAGACAAGCTCAAAGGCTTCGCTGAATCACTCATCCATGAGACGGCTAGCTAATCCTGAACTATCAGCATAACTCATAGCCACCTGGTACATCTTCTTTCAGCCGAATTCTCACCAGCTTGTTGTCTCTATATTCTAACCACCCAGATCATCCAAGCGCATGGACTTCAGGTAGAAATCATAGCAGAGTTCCTTTACCTCCGGATTTCCACGAACCTTCATGCCTTCTCTAGGATGTTGATTCAAATGTCCACTGATCCCATAGATATCGTTGAAACCCCATTCAATTTCATTTCGTAAAGGTACGAATTGCTCCTGTATGACCTTGTAGATTGGGCGTACGTCAAATTTTGGATTTTTGAGAAAATTCAGTAATAGCTCAAGATTACAGTTACCGGCACCCCGACCAATTCCATTAATTGTAGCATCCAGAAGATTGACCCCATCGATAATGGCCTGCTGGGTATTTGAAAATGCAAGCTGCTGATTGTTATGGGCATGAAAACCCAATTCTTTGTCTGGTGCATATTTTTTATAGAGATCCAGATAGTAAGTTACCTGTTCGGAATAAAAGGCACCGTAACTGTCGACTAAGTAGAGGTAATCCAACTCCTCCATCTTATTGATCTCCTCAAGCCCTTCGACCAGCTCCGTTTCTATGGCGGCAGAGGCAGCCATGATATTGATGGTGGTTTCATAACCTAGATCCTTGCACCGTTTGACCAGATCGAGCCCGGTATCGATCTGATGGACATAACAGGCGGTACGCACCATATCCATTGGTGACTGATCTCGATGTTGCAGTTTACTGACATCCACCCGACCGACATCGTACATCACGGCAACCATTGGAGAATTGTCACATTCACAAGTATCAATGACCTCCTTCAGATCGTCATCATCGCAAAAATTCCATGGTCCGTACTTCTCCCGGGTATATTCGTCGCTCTCCTCCAGCTTCTTGCCCAGTTCTACAATATCGACGGCTGCATTGCAGGCAGCCTGATAGACTGCCTTCACAAAATCCTTGGTAAACTGGTAATTATTGATCAATCCCCCATCACGGATGGTGCAATCGAGTACTTTTAGCTCTTTTCGATACATTTTCTACACTCTGGAGTTCTTCTGCCAATTAAGTCTAATGCGGATGAAGCATTATAGTAGCAATTGATACTATGTAGTACTTAATGACTGCACATTGCCATCAATCTGACCGAAATTTAACCAACCGATAACCTAGGAAAAGTGTATTCCCTCAGCTGATTTCACAATAAATATTGGTAAAATCTCTCTTTTTAATACTGACT
>JAAUXZ010033950.1_pt1 | contig 35462 bp, 35 predicted proteins | sample 7278131 | NCBI WGS metagenome assembly JAAUXZ01 (sample SAMN14350119, study PRJNA611818) | marine sediment metagenome | isolation source: surface marine sediment (3m) | place: French Polynesia: Moorea | collected 2018-08 | reverse complement strand
AATCTTATAAAGGCAGAACATTATGCGTAAGTTTGTTTTTGCAGTCTCAGCTGCACTCGTGGTAGGTCTGACAACTCCTATAATCGTCAGCGCCACCACCCCACAGGAGGATCTGAAAGCTTTTCGTAATTACTACTATGAAAAGTTTCCTGATGTACCCAAGGAAGATTATATCAATGGTATCTACTCGCTTAATAAGGATTTTCGTGAACAATGGGAAAACCAAGAAGAATTTCCTCCTTACGAGGAATTTATCGAAAAAGGTGAAGAGATGTTTAACACACCTTTTGCCAACGGTAAGACCTATGCGGATTGCTTGCCAAAGGGTGGTATCGGCACTCGAGCAATGTACCCCCATTTTGATAAAGAGAGCGGTACCCTGAAAACTTTGGAAGAGGAAATCAATAAGTGTCGTAAAGCCAATGGAGAAAAACCCCTGAAATACAATAAGGGGCCCATTGCCAATTTGACGGCTTATATTGCCTACACTTCCAGAGGGGAAAAGTTCGATACTGAAATACCAAATGATGAACGTGCTTTAGCATTATATGAAAAAGGCAAGAAGCATTGGTATATGAAGCGTGGTCAATTAAACTTGTCTTGTGCCGATTGTCACATGTATAACTCTGGTATGTTTGCCCGTTCGGATCAGTTATCTCCTGCACTGGGGCATTTAACACACTTTCCGGTTTATCGTTTGAAGTGGCAAGGTCTGGGTACGCCTCATCGCCGTTTTGGTGGTTGTAACAAGCAGGTTAGAGCAGCTGCTTACAAGCCACAAAGTGAAGAATACAAGGCACTGGAATACTTTTTGACTTATATGTCGAAAGGTTTGGAAGCTAATGGGCCTGCGCTTCGCAAGTAACAGTTACTAATAAGAAAAACAAAGGTTTTGAACCCGGCTTAGGCCGGGTTTTTTTATGTCATGAGTTTGTGCATGAAAGCTATTTTGCATAGACTGCACGTTTTTCCAAAACGGAAGATACATTGAAGATTAACTTTAAGGCGCTGGGTTGTCGATTAAACGAAGCAGAGTTAGAAAACTGGTCGAACGAGTTTTTATTAAAAGGTCATGAGCTGACGAATGATAGTGATAAAGCGGACCTGATTATTTTTAATTCGTGTTCAGTGACCTCGGAAGCTGATCGTAAATCGCGTAATCTCATCAATCGTATTCAACAAGCAAATCCACACTCTCAATTGGTCGTTACTGGTTGCTATGCGACTTTGCAGCAACAGCAAGTTGAAAAAAAACTCGGTGTGGATTTAGTAATCCCTAATCAGAAAAAGGATCAGTTGGTTGAATTAGTCACGGAAAAATTTTCTATAACAGATCCATCCAATCAATCGATAGATCAGCATAGCCTGTTTGATCGGGGAAGGCATCGCGCCTTTATTAAAGTTCAGGATGGGTGTCGTTATCGTTGCACTTTTTGTATTGTGACGGTAGCACGCGGCGAAGAGCAGAGTCGTTTGCAAAAGGATATTATTCAAGATATCAATCGCCAATATGAACAAGGAGTACAAGAAGTGGTTATTACCGGTGTGCATGTTGGGGGTTATGGAAGTGATATCGGTAGCAATCTTTATGAATTGCTTAGTGAGATCTTGAATAAAACTGATATCCCTCGAATTCGCCTGGCTTCGGTAGAGCCCTGGGATTTACCCGATAATTTTTTTGATTTGTTCAAAGACTCACGTTTGATGCCGCATATGCACCTACCCTTGCAAAGTGGCTCTGACTCGGTGCTGAGGCGTATGGCTCGTCGTTGTAAAACGGCAGAATATGAAGCCATCGTTGAAAAGGCCAGGGATGTTAATCCACTTTTTAATATCACTACGGATTTAATTGTCGGATTCCCCGGTGAAACCGATCAGGAATGGCAGCAATCGATCGAATTTGTACAAAAAGTCGGTTTTGGTCATATGCATATATTTACCTATTCACAACGGCAAGGGACCAAGGCAGCAAGATTACCCGGCCAACTGAGCAAAGCTATTAAAAAAGAGAGAAGTCGTGATATGCATCTAATAGCGAAAAAACTCAAGACTGAAGCCTTGCAACAATTAGTGGGTAATACAGTTGAGGTTCTATGGGAATCACATGCAACGCATGATCCAACGATCCGGGTCGGTTATACCACTCAATACCATAAAATAAAGGCAAAACGTTGTTCTTTAAAGGGTTCAAATATCAGTCAAATATCAGTAAAAGCATTAGATACTGAAAATCTATTATTAGTGGGCGAGGAATAAAAGTTACTAATTTTTAAACAACTTTTTTAAATTAATTTCGATCTCATTAAGCGTTTTCATCCAACCGGTTCCTGTCAGAGGGTTATAGGCCCATGGCTTGGGTGGACATGCTGGTTCGCAATCTAAGAAATCTTCTGCATAAGGAATTTTATCGGGTGTGCGATTTTGCAGAGCTAATAATTGCTGGTGTGTTAATGTCTTGAAAGGGTAATACCCACATCTTCTTTTTTTTTCAGCTAATTTGAGACCCAAAGTTTTCTTTTTGCCGCGATAAGCGGGCACTTCTGGTAGCCACATGGCAAAAGGTGAGAATAGATAAGCCATAGGACGAAACAGTTTTTGAGCCTGTTTGCTGTTGTTAGGTTCAGAGGACAAGAACGTCCAATTTGATTGTATTAAACGATCTGGTTTTGTTATTAATAATGCGGAGAAATACCGACCTGCGCTTCTTTTATCGGGATCTCTAAAATAGACGTTATTTACCGGATCGTATTGATATCGTATTTTTCGAGTTCTATTTATGCCTCGAATAAAACATGGATTAATAAATCCTAAATCAGGTAGTTTTAAAAAAAGATGCTCGATATGTTCAATGTCAGTATCTAAAAGAGGTCTGACTATTTGAGTATCATCTTGTAAGTAACAGACTAATTTTTCATTTTTACAGGCCTCTAAAGCGGACTGCATATTGCCATAAAGGCCTCCCAAGTGATGATTCGAAATATAACCTGGCTGGTATACAGTATGTTTTTGTTTTAGATCATTCAGTATATTAATGGTTTCAGAGTCAGAACTGTCATCATCAAAGATGAGAATTCTTGCAAATGGCACATTTTTTTCTATCGATTGAATACAGTTCCTTAGAAATTTTCCGCGATTAAATGAAAAAACACAAAATACAATTTTATTATTTACCTTCATATTGTTTACCTTAGCGGGCAATCTATTGTTGGACAAAAGCAATCATGTCGTTTTTTGATTATTGGACGAAATTAAAACCATAAAATAATCTAGGGAAGGTGCGGTATTCTAATAAAATAGATATCAAGCGTTGATTTTGGGTTTTGCTTATGAGCTATTCTGATGCAAACAGTCGCATCATTCAGTAGCATGTATACCGGCTTTAATTTTTATGAGACTGATCATGAATGTTGTTGCATTGAAGATGAAAACTGAGGGAGTTGTCTAATACCAAAATCAGTCCATTTAATCTTTTCGCGTTCAATTTGTAATCTTAATGCCTTATTTTGTTTCACTATTTCTGCGTCTTTATAACCTCTTGGATGATCAAGGTGGATCACAATTGCATTATATCGGACATGTTTAGCTTTTATTCCGGCATTAATTAATCGCACTCCAAATTCACGATCAAGTCCACCCCATGGCATCCGTTCATCAAAGCCATTAACAGCCAGTATATCCTCTAACCAGACGGAACCATTAGATCCCTTGAAAGTGCATTCAGTCGGTGTTAATCGATTATATATCTTTGCCTTGAATGGAGTGGCCGTTAGTTTACTGTTTTTTCGGCCTCGCTTGAGACCATGTTTCCTGAGCCATTTAATGTCAAAACAATCACCGCTTAAAATATCCTTTTTGGTAATAGCTTGGCTGGTGGACATAGGCAATTTCTGATAACCGCCGGATAAATAATAACCTGGTTTAGCTTCTCTCGCATGAATCGATAAAAAATCAAATCTGGGAATACAATCACCGTCAGTAAAAACCACATAATCCGATTCAACTTGTAAAATAGCCTTATTAAGTATGCGGCACTTACGAAAACCTTTATCTTGATGCCAGACATGTTTAATAGTCATATCTGTAGACTCGCGCATACGGTCAATTAATTCATGGGTCGTTTCGGTTGAACCATCATCGGCAATAATAATTTCAAAGTTCTTATGCGATTGTACACTGTAACCCCACAGAACTTTTTCTAGCCATTCAGGTGAATTATAGGTCGTAATGATAACGGATTGCTTCATATGATTGATGAATCGATCTGATTCGCTTGAGTTAATATTCAAGAGCTTTGTAATGCTAAGATACTGTTTCTAATCGGTCATAACAAGTGAAGATTTCTACCCGTTAATGGGATGAGGGCATTTCCATATTTTTCTTGAGAGGTTGTTGATCAGGTGTTAATTTTCGATTTCTAGTCGATAGGCCTCTTACTTTAAAAACTATATGATCAAAATTAACTAAAGAGTTTATGAATGATTGATTTTTTAAACTTGGCTTTCTATAAATTCGCGGCAAAGGGATGGATCCCCGCAAAATGGTTTGAATCAGATTTACCCATGGTATCTGAACGACAAGCCAGAACTGGGCGTTTAAGTCTGGAGATTGTCAGTCATTGTTGGAATTATTCCCATTTCTTGGTGTATCAATTAAGTTCATTGGTTTTGTATCCACCCAAGCGTTTGGATGTAAAGATGACGGTCTTCTATGCGGAGGAAGATCAAAAAACGGCCAGTCTTTTGAATTTTTTTACTCAGCAGGGTGTAAAAAATATAACCTGGAATTGGCGATCTTTACCGAAACAAAAATTATTTAGGAGGGGGATTGGAAGAAATTTAGCTGCCCTAGAGTCCGATGCTGACTGGATTTGGTTTACTGATTGTGATCTGATGTTTAGGGAGAATTGCCTGGATCAGCTATCGGATTTATTGCAAGGGAGAAGGGATGCCTTGATATTTCCAGAAGAGGAACGCACGACAGATCTCTTGGCAGATAATAATCCAATGTTAAAAGCAGGGTCAGAGAATCAGGCTATTCTTGATATTGACGTTAATCGGTTTACATCAAGGAAAATGACCAGAGCCACGGGACCATTGCAGATTGCCCATGGTGATGTTTGCAGAGCGGTGGGGTATTGCCGTGGTATTAAGATTTATCAAAAACCCTCAGAGAAATGGACTAAAGCGCATGAGGATCGTGCTTTTCGATGGCTGCTTCGTAGCCAGGGAAAACCTCTTCCCATACCTGGCGTTTATCGCATACGCCATGTTGAAAAAGGACGTTACACGGGAAGTGAATCAGGAAAGCGATTGCGGATGTTAATTAGAAAGCTTCAATCCTGGTTTAGGGATCGAAAAACGCAATCACAAGAGAAACGCTAACACACATTGTTATCAACAGAATGAATCACGATATTGAAGTTTAAGAAAGAGTACATCCGCAAACTGGCCGAATCAGATTATTTATTTCAAACCAATGACTTTATTCCTGATCATTGGGAGCATCGATCTGACACCAAAGCGCTCACAGGGGGACGAGGAGCCAGTTATAAAATCAATGTTAAAGGTAATCGTTGTGTTTTACGCCGATACTTAAGGGGCGGTATGATGTCAGGATTATTGGGAGACCGGTATTTCTGGATGGGTATGTCATTATCCAGACCTTACCTGGAACACAAGGTTACTCAACATGCTATCAATAATAATCTGCCTGTTGCAGCCGTAATGGCTTTTTGGTTACAACGTACCGGTATCATTTACCGCGCCGCCATTATCAGTAAATACCTGGATAACAAGGGGACACTGGCAGCGCTATTATTCCAACAGGCTCTGACAAGACAGAACTGGTTTAAACTGGGTCAATTGATTCGTAAATTTCATCAAGTCGGTATTTATCACGCAGACTTGAATGCGAATAATATTTTAGTTGATCATAATGATGATTTTTTCCTCATCGATTTTGATAAGGCAAGGATAAAAACTGTTCCGGGTGGCTGGCAAAAAGCCAACTTGAATAGATTGCTTAGATCTTTAAAAAAGATCCAGAAAAAACGAATAGAGTCAGCCAAAAGCTTTCATTTCTCATCGGATGATTGGCAGCAATTTTTAGATGGTTATGACAAATAACCCTGAATAATATTAAGATAACGATCCAACACATGCCTTTGCTCGCGAACGACTGTTCTTGCGTTGCTACTCAATTGTCTCATGCGAGATTTTTTAGACATTAAGTCTTGTATCGTTTGTTTTAATTCATTTGAGTCATTGACTTGAATGATGGCATCTTTCTCAAGCAGTAACGCCACTTCTGCAGCAATGTCTTGATCGCTAGGACCGGTAATAATGACTGCGCCCAGATTTGCGGGTTCTAACACGTTATGTCCGCCACAGTCAGCAAATGATCCGCCCATTATCACAATCTCGGCATGGGCCAATAGGGCTTTTAATTCACCCAGTGTATCAGCCAGATAAATCTGCGTTTTATCAGTTATATTTTCATGTTTGCTGCGTTGACTCATGTTCAGATTTAAAGGCTTGAGAGTACTCATGATTTGAGTGGCTCTGGTTGGGTGACGCGGAGCAATCACGACCAGCTGGGATAACTGTAAAGATTTTGCCATTTGTGCGAATAAGAATTCCTCGGGTTCATGCGTTGAGGCAAATAAAAGGTAGGGGCGGTCAATCAATCGGGGGTAATCGTCGGCTCCTTCTGTTTGAATAAACTTCAAATTTCCACAAAGGTGTATATTGTTATGGGCAACTCCCATAGAATGAAAATCACGAACGTCCTGTTCATTGCGGGTTAAAACATGATCGAAATAAGTCAACGTGTTTTCTAGGATACGTCGCATCCAGGCCCGTTGATGTAAGGTTTTTGTGGTTAACCGAGCGTTAATCTGCAACAGAGGTTTTTCGGTTACCTTGTACTGATACAGAATTTCGGGCCATAACTCTGTTTCAGCAATTAAAGCCAGTTTAATTTTTTGTGAACGGATAAAATGTCGGCTGATTAACCACCAGTCAATGGGAATTACTGCAATTTCGGCTTCATCATACATGGATGTTAAAGCGTGTTGATATCCGGTTGCAGTGAAAGTCGTCACCAGGATTTTATGATCTTGAGTCAACTGATTAACGATGGGTTTTATCACTTCAACCTCACCCACTGAAGAGGCATGAATCCAAAGCTTCGGGGTTCTGTCAATTTGATGTATACCCAGACGCTGCCAAAAATATTTAAAATTGTGAGTCTTAAAGGAGTGGATAAAGGCATGCACTAACCAGAAGGGTAGTAAAGCGGTAGACAGCAGTCTGTAGGTCAGAGCAGGAGGTTTAAATTGCATTAATAAAAGCTGTCCTCACCTTCTGGTCTGCTTTTAAAGCGCTTATGCATCCACATGTAACTCGCCGGCTGTAAGCGCACAAACTTTTCAATAGAGGCATTGATGGCGGTGGCATCCATGAGATCATCCCCAGAAGGGAAGCGCTCCAAGGGTGCTTCGATTTTAAGCACATAACCACTGCCATCTTCCTTTCTTAAGGGATAATAGGGTAACATGGCTGCTCCCGAGGATTTAGCTAATCGGGCGCTGGCGGTGATGGTTGCGGTGGGGATGCCAAAAAAAGGGGCAAAGACATTACGTTCCTTGCCAAAATCCTGGTCTGGTGCATACCACGTAGGTACTTTATTTTTAATGCCTTTAATCAAACGTAAAGTATTTTTCCGTGAAATAGTATCGACAAAATAGGAATCTCTTCGAGTAAACAGATAGCTGTCAAACAAACGGTTTTTTTGTGTACGATACATCACCTGTAATGGTGTATACAATGCTAGCAGTCTGGCCCCTATTTCTAGGCTTGAGAAGTGTCCAGTCAGTAAAATGACTCCTTGATTTCGATCTAGGCATTGTTCGATGTACTCAAGGCCTTCAATCTCAACCAATTTTTTTAAACGCTCGGGAGCCCACCACCAACACATGGCCATTTCCATAATGGAAATGCCCATGTTTTGAAAGCATTGCTTACGAATTATTTCTCGTTCCGAATCCGATTTCTCCGGAAAACACAGTTTGAGATTGGTATCGGTGATTTTCCGGTGTTTTGCGGATAAGTGGTGTACCGTTTGGCCGAGGAGGCGGCCAAGCTTCAATTGAATGAAATACGGGAATAATGTGGCCAGTCGCAGTAGGCCCAATAATAACCACATGGGCCAATATTTGGGGTGTAAATAGTCACGCGCTCTAAATAAGTCTGATTTGTGCTTTGACATGCATTATAGATGGTTAATTCGCCAACTTATCAATTGAGCCATTGATTAATGTTGCTGAGATCCTGATCAGTTAAAACGCCTGCAGCTTGTTTCAGCTTTAGTGTGTTAATGAGGTAATCGTATCGTGCAGATGCATAATCGCGTCTTGATCGATAGGTTTCTCTTAACGAAATCAACACATCCACGGAGGTCCGGGTACCTACGTCAAATCCCGCTTCGGTTGCCTCCAGCGCTGCAGTGGTCGATATCAGGGCCTGGTTTAGGGCATTAACCTGACCAATACCGGATACTACGGCAAGGTATGCATTGTTGGTTTGTTGAGCCACCAGGCGTTTCTGCAGCATCAAGTTATTCTGCGCCGTAGCATAGTCAGCTTCTGCCTGTTGAATAGCGGAAGAAGTGCGGCCCCCGGTATATAGAGGATAGTCCAATTGGATGCTCAGAGTTAAATCATCCGTATCAAAATCACCATTCTGATCACTATCGATGCTGTTATCCTGGTAACTGGCATTTAAATTAACGGTGGGTTTCCGTCCAGAGCGGGCAATCTTTCGATTTTCATTTGCAGCTTTTAAACCTGCCTGCGCAGAAGCAAGACTCAAATTATTCTGCAGCGCCTGTTCAACCCACGCCTCACCATTAGCAGGTTCTGGTATCACTAGATCAACTTCTTCTCCCAGAGTTGCCAGTGGTTCAATGAGTGGTTCACCGATAATCAATTGCAAAGCTTCTTTGGCATTGTCCAGACCGTTCAATGCGATAATTTCACTAGAAAGGGATAAGTCATAACTGGCTTGGGCCTCCTTAACATCGGTTATCGCAATTAATCCTACTTCAAATCGCTTTTTAGCTTGTTCCAATTGACGCCCGATCGCATTTTTTTCAGCTTGAGTGAATTCAACATTGTCCTGTGCCGAAAGAATATCAAAATAGGCTTCAGTAACACGGACGATAAGGTCCTGGATGGCTGACTCGTAATCCGCTTCGGCCTGTAAGACGGTTGCTTCCGCAGCATCCGATTGCGCCCAGTTCTCACTGTTATACAGGCTTTGTTGCAAGTTTAGAGAATAACCCACGCTGGTCTGTTCATCATCGCCTGTCAAAGTGTTGCCTTGATCTTGAAATGTCGAATTGGCTGAGAGATTCACCTGCGGACGATTGGCAGATTGGGCCAGAGGTAAAGCCTGTCGACTGGATTCGAGCTGGGATAAGGCGATCATCAACTCCGCGTCCTGTTGTTGCGCCTTTGCATAAATTTCAACAAGATTGATAGCCTGACTGCTTGTACTGGTCGCTAACAAAGCAAAACTGAGGAGCATAGCGGGATTGAATAATTTCATGTCAGGTTCCTTGTTAAATTAGAGTTTTCTAATATAGATACTTGGTCAGGTTATTTCAATGTTTATGAGAGGTCACATCACGATCATCATTAATCGACAAACAGCTTTGGTACTTTTCGTATTCAATAGACCGGCATATCATAGTCAACATCACGTGCCCAAGCATCAACTCCACCATCCAGATTAATCGTATTTTGAATCCCATGATGGGCCAGGAAATTAATCACTTGCATACTACGTATACCATGATGGCAGATGATGACATATTCAGAGGATTCATGAAATAGGGGAAGATTGCCGGGGACTTGCCCCATGGGCACCAGCTCGCTACGCGTAATATGACAAATATCGAATTCCCACGGCTCTCTTACGTCAATCAGGCGAGGATCATGCTGTTTTAGGTATTCGGCTAGTTGAATAGCGCTAAAGCGCCGCATAGGACTTACATTAAATCAGGAATATCAGTTTCAAACAGGATTTCAGTGGTCCATTCGTTTTGTTTGACCCGCTGAATGAGGCAGGCATGTTTGACAGGAGATCGTCCCGTTACGACAAATAATCGCCCACCCATCGCTAGGGCATCCTTTAAATTTTGAGGTACTGCAGTGAGGGATCCTGCACTGACGGCTATGGCATCAAAGCGGTCGGAAAGGGTGAGATCATCCAGCGATTGCATAGTTTGTAATTCGACGTTATCAATGCCCAGTTGTGCAATTTTTTCAGCAGCAATGCGTGTCGCCTCGGCATTGAAGTCTATGCTCGTGACTTGATCCGTCATGCTGGCCAGGCAGGCGGTGAGATAACCATAACAGGTACCAATTTCTAGCACACAATCAGACGATTTCAGTTGCAACGCTTGTAACAAACGGCCTTCGACTGTTGGAGGTAACATCGACTCATTTTCCAATACGGGCAAAGAACAGTCAGCATAAGCCAGGCCCCTGAGTTCCTCCGGCACAAAAAAATCTCGGTCAATACGATTAAATACATCCAGTACTTTTGGGTCTAAAACTTCCCATGGACGAATCTGTTGTTCAATCATATTAAACTTGGCTTGGGCGAAATCAGACATGAAATATAAGTTCTATAAGAAAAGTGAATCCGAAGGTTACGAATTCCTGTCGGTATGTCAATCTATCAATGGAATAAAACGAATGAAAAGACTTGCATTCATGTGTTCGATTCTATAGTTTGGATGACCTATGCCAGGGGTGTTGTAAAACGCTTTAAAACTGCGTTTTTATACTGAGAAAGACCCTTTGAACCTGATCAGAATTTTCTGCGTAGGGAGGCTATTCGGTTTACCGACTTGGCCCTACGTGTTAAACCCTAGGAGCCGAAATGAGTGCCATCCCCGAAGATTTTATCCAAAAAACTCATCAATTATCGAGTGAAATAACCGAACCTTTCCCACGTTCAAAAAAACTATATTTGAAAGGTAGTCGCCCAGACTTACGCGTTGGAATGCGCGAAATACAATGTGACGATACACCCACCCATAATGGCGTAGAAAAAAATCCGCCTATTACGGTTTATGACACCTCGGGCCCTTTTACCGACCCTGAAATAGACATAGATTTAATGAAAGGAATTCCAGACGTGCGTTCTATCTGGATCAATGAACGAGGCGATACCGAACAGCTCAGTGGCCCCAGTTCTGAATTTGGCTTACAGCGACAAAACGATGAAACCCTTGCCGATTTACGTTTTGAGCATATCCGGCAACCACGCCGCGCAAAAGCAGGTAAGAATGTCACTCAAATGCACTATGCACGCCAGGGTATCATCACGCCAGAAATGGAATACGTGGCGATACGCGAAAATATGCGTCTCGATGAATTTCGTCAATCTGAAGATTATCAGAAACTGCTAAAGCAACATCCAGGTCAGTCATTTGGTGCCAAGCTACCGGAACAGATTACCCCTGAATTTGTCCGCGATGAAATTGCCGCGGGGCGAGCGATCATTCCTTGCAATATTAATCACCCAGAATTGGAACCAATGATTATTGGACGGAATTTCCACGTCAAGGTTAACACTAATATTGGGAATTCAGCGGTCACGTCATCCATCGCGGAAGAAGTAGAAAAAATGGCCTGGTCTGCGCGTTGGGGCGGCGATACTTTAATGGATTTATCCACTGGGAAAAACATACATGAAACCCGCGAATGGATTCTGCGTAATGCACCTATGCCAATTGGTACTGTGCCGATTTATCAGGCCTTGGAAAAAGTCAATGGCGTTGCCGAAGACCTGACCTGGGAGTTGTTCAAGGACACCTTGATTGAACAGGCGGAACAGGGCGTCGATTATTTTACGATCCATGCCGGTGTGCGCCTTGCCTATGTGCCCATCACCGCTGACCGGATTACCGGTATTGTTTCTCGAGGCGGTTCCATCATGGCCAAATGGTGTTTAGCGCATCATCAGGAAAGTTTCCTCTATACCCATTTCGAAGAAATTTGTGAAATCATGAAAACCTATGATGTTGCTTTTTCTCTTGGGGATGGTTTGCGTCCCGGTTGTATCGCGGATGCCAATGATCGCGCTCAATTCGCAGAACTCGAAACCTTGGGTGAATTAACCAAAATAGCCTGGAAACATGATGTACAGGTGATGATCGAGGGTCCGGGTCATGTCCCTATGCAGATGATAAAAGAAAATATGGATAAGGAATTGCATGATTGTTTCGAGGCGCCTTTTTATACATTAGGCCCTCTGGTTACCGATGTTGCCCCCGCTTATGATCACATCACCTCGGCAATTGGTGCCGCACAAATAGGTTGGTATGGGACCGCCATGCTATGTTATGTAACACCCAAAGAGCATCTCGGGTTACCCAATAAGCAGGATGTGCGAGATGGGATCATCACCTATAAGCTTGCGGCCCATGCAGCTGACTTGGCTAAAGGATTTCCTGGAGCCCAGATCAGGGATAATGCGCTCTCAAAAGCGCGCTTTGAATTCCGTTGGGAAGACCAGTTTAACCTCTCCCTCGATCCCGAGCGCGCGCGCGAGTACCACGATGAAACCATGCCCAAGCAAACTCACAAAGTTGCGCATTTTTGTTCGATGTGTGGCCCAAAATTTTGCTCGATGAAAATTACCCAGGAAGTCCGTGATTATGCGGCTGAAAATGCCGTCGAAGTAGAGGCGGCTTTTGAGGCAGGTATGCAGGCAAAAACTCAGGAATATCTAGAGCAGGGAAAAAAACTATACAAGGAAATATAATTTGGGTTTCCCATGTCGGAGGAAAACCAGTCACCTTTCAATTGGTATCTAGGCACCTATGTGGTCAGTTTTAATCTGGTCGATGTGGATGAAACCCATGATTTACATGATCAATTCGATGCCTGGGAAGTTTCTGTCATGGTCAGGGCCGAGAGTTGTCGGCATGCATATGATCGCGTCATCGAGGTCGCTCAGAGAGATACCCGGCAATATATTGGTGAATTAGCAGGCACCTCTATTGATTGGGCGTTTCGGGGGATCACTGAACTGGACCCTCTTTACACGGATGTCGATGCGGCCACTGATGTCGTCTATGTAGAGCATAACCATACTCGCCTTAGTGCGCAGCAAGAGTTCTTTTGCCAGGCCGATGATTTTAAATGAGCGGTTTCTCAGGGCTTTGTTGTTGATGGCGATTTCTTAGAACATCCTGTAAACGTTCGGCTAAACGGTAAAGTAAAGATTCTGTAGTTTCCCAGTTGATACACCCGTCTGTGATAGAAACGCCGTATTGCATGTCCTCCGGGGGTAGAGAAGAAGGTTGATTACCTGCATGCAAATGACTCTCCAGCATGATGCCGATGATTGAACGATTCCCCTCCAGGATTTGATTCATAACGTCATTGGCGACCAGTGGTTGGCGGGTGTAGTCCTTGTTGGAATTGCCATGGCTACAATCCACTACTAGGGCCTGGTTAGCACCGGCTGCGGCTAGTTTTTGTTCACTCAAAGCGATATTTACTGAGTCATAGTTACAGGTTTTACCACCTCTTAGAATAATATGACCACAAGGATTACCTTCTGTTTTAATCACCGAAACCTGACCCTGTTCATTGATGCCCATAAAACGATGACCGGAAGCGGCTGCTTTAAGTGCATCGATCGCGGTATCAAGGCTACCATTGGTACTGTTTTTAAATCCAACCGGCATGGACAGACCACTGGCCATTTCGCGATGGGTTTGCGATTCCGTGGTGCGGGCACCAATCGCAGCCCAGCTAAAATATTCTCCCAGGTACTGTGGGCTAATAGGATCCAAGGCCTCTGTACCCATGGGTAATTCCAATTCTGCAAATTCCGTCAACAGGTCTCTTGCTATGCGTAAGCCTGCTTCGATATTAAAACTACCATCTAGGTTGGGGTCATTGATTAAACCTTTCCAACCGACCGTGGTGCGTGGTTTTTCGAAATAAACCCGCATTACAATATAAAGTGTATCGGCAAGTTCGGTTTGAAGGCGTTTTAGTCGCTGTGCATACTCAAGTGCTGAATGAGGGTCATGAATAGAGCACGGTCCGCAGATGACCAGCAGACGATGATCATCATGGTTTACGATATTTGCGATGTCCTGACGTGATTTTTGGATGACGGATAAACCATGTTCGGATACAGGAATTTCTTGCCTCAAGGTTGCAGGAGTTATCAATACCTTTTCAGCACTGATGTGAATATTATTTAAACGATCTTTTAACAAGGTTTCGAACTCATGGTTTGTAAAAACATCATGCTAATGATTCTTGAGGGACTGAGAAAGTTTGAAAGCTGATTAACTTATAAGCGTTCAGTCTTGATTTTGAAGTAATTTAACATAATTTTCATATCGACTGGCTGCTATGGTACCCATCTCTACCGCCGCACGAACCGCACATTTAGGTTCGTTTAGGTGCTTACAGTTACTGAATTTGCACGCATGAGCAGTATTATGAATCTCTCGAAATCCGTGGCTTAAGGGTTGTTGAGTATCTAACACAGGATTGAAACCTCGTATGCCCGGGGTGTCAATCAACTGTCCGCCACGAGGAAGATGGTACAAATGGCTGGTACGTGTGGTGTGTCGGCCTTCTTTATTGGTGTCGGATATTTCGCCAATAGCAATTTCAATATCGGGTAGAATGGCCTTTGTAATAGAAGATTTACCCACGCCGGAAACTCCGCTAATTACATTTGTATGATCCTTGCAGAGCTCTTGTAATTGATCAATATTCAAGCCGGTTTTTACACTGACTTCAAGTATTTGATACCCCAGCGATAGGTAAATTGATTTAAGTAAAAAGGGGTCCGGGTCAGGATGCTCCAGCAAGTCCATTTTATTCAAAAGTATAATGACATTGAGATCTTGTTGCTCTGCAGAGACCAAGTACTGATCGAGTAAATACAGGTTTGGTGAGGGCTCTATGGCAAGACAAATGATTAATTGCGTGATATTGGCAGCAACGCTTTTGATCTGACCAAATCCATCCTGTCTTTGCAGAAGATTGGACCTAGGAATGACACTGATGATCGCCGCTTCATCGTTTTGAACTTGATAGACCACCTTATCCCCGGTAACAATCGCCCCAAGGTTGGTTCGAAACTTACAGGCCAGCCTGGTGGCATTTAGATGATCTGGTTCCACCTCGAGCTCGCCCCCATGATGGGCAATGACGGTACCTTGGAAATGATCCGCATGATCGAGGTCTATGGAGGCCTGGGCTGATTTGATACGTTGTTTTTGTTGAAGACTTAACCTGCGCTTAGCCATTTATTTTTTATTAGAGAGCTGGTCTATCAATGCAGCACAATAAAAATCGAGTGAGGATAAACCATTGGCAGAGTGTGTTGAGTAGTCAACTTGGCAGGTTTTATAACCAATCAATAATTCAGGGTGATGATCCTGTTGGTGGGCAATCCAGGCAACCGCATTGGTAAAGGCCATGGTCTGGTAATAGTCCTGAAAATGGAAAGTACGAATGATATGATCCGAGGCCGTATTCAGTTGCCAGTCTGGATGTATATCCTTAAGACCCAGTTCAATTTCAGTGCTATTCAGTTTTCGCGGCATTAGAATTTATAAAATTCATTATTCAGGTAGAGCGTAACGCTGTCTACCTCGTCATCAAACCATGTTATTCCCAGATTATCTTTACAAAACCGGACCTGTGATTGCAGTTTAGGCAAGGATTGTACCCTTCTGTTATCACGGGTATATAGTGCACTGTCGTGACAGCCGGTACAACTTTTCATATGAAGTTGCTCTCCCTGGATATAATCCGCACCCATTGCGATCGCTGAAAAAAATAGTAACAACAGGCTAAACATGGTCTTTAGCATCATTGATTCCTCGTCAATTGGCTTCCAAGTGCGCGATGCGAATTGAAGCGGGTGGGTGAGAATCATAAAACATCGAATGAATGGGGTCTGGAGTCAAAGTGCTGGCGTTATCGCGATACATGTTCACCAGGGCCGATATGAGCGCCCGGTAGTCACTTTGCTGTTTGGCAAAATCATCGGCTTCAAACTCATGTTTACGCGACAAAGCTGAAAACAGCGGGCTGATAAAATACATGAAGACGGGCATCACCATGACAAAAAGGATTAAAGCCGTATGTGTGGATGGATTCTGGATGTTCATCGCGCTATAAAACCAGTTCGAATCCAGTAACCAGGCTAAAAGGGCAAATCCGGCAAAGGTCATCACGATCGACAGTAGCATTGATTTGCGAATATGTTTCCGTTTGAAATGCCCCAGTTCGTGGGCCAGAACAGCTTCAACCTCATTTTCGGATAAAGTGTCCAGCAAGGTGTCATAAAAAACGATACGCTTGTTATTGCCAAATCCCGTAAAGTAGGCATTACCATGGGCCGATCGTTTGGATCCATCCACAACGAATACACCCTGACTTTTAAATCCGCAACGTTGTAGTAATGATTCGATCCGGTTCTTCAGTGATTCATCTTTTAAGGGAGAGAATTTGTTAAAGATGGGTGCAATAAAAGCTGGGTAAGCCCAGATCATGACTAATGAAAAGGCTGTCCAAACCGACCAGGCGTAGATCCACCAGTAAGTGCCCGCCTGGTTCATCAACCATAAAATGACTGCAATCAATGGTATGCCGATAATCAACATCAACAACGTTGATTTGACGAGGTCAACTAACCAGAGTTTGAATGTCATTTTATTAAAACCAAACTTTTCTTCGATAACAAAGGTGGAGTACAAGGAAAATGGTAAATCCAGAAGCGCCATGATCAACGAGATGGATAAAATGACGGCGATACCTGCCCATAATTCAGAAAATGCATAAGCATCCCACCAGGTATCGATAAAGTTTATGCCACCACCCAGGGTCCAGATCACTAGCCAAAGGGTTTCCCAGCCGAGGGTAAAACGGCCCATACGTAATTTAGTGGTGGTGTAATCGGCAGCTTTTTGATGGTCTTCTAGCGAGATTTTTTCGGCAAAGGCCTGGGGTACGGATCCACGATGCCTCAGGATATGATTAACCTGTCGCATGGAAAGCCAATAACGGGTTATCACGGATGCGATTAAAAAAATGACGAAAATAATAGTAAAGGTCTGCATGGCATTGGTTAAAAATTCAGATTGGTATAGTCTACTTTAATTTAATAGGTAATAACTACGGGCGAGTCATGGAAAAAACCATCAATCCCCTTTTAGGTGAGACACAACATGAGCATTAATGATTCAAATTTAATCTGGGTTGATTTGGAAATGACGGGGCTGGATCCTCAGACTGACCAAATCATAGAAATTGCCACTATAGTGACCGATAAGGATTTGAATGTTCTCGAAGAGGGACCGGTTCTGGCCATCCACCAGCCTGATGATGTACTTAATGGGATGGATGAATGGAATACGCGGCATCATGGTGATTCAGGCCTTACCGAGCGAGTTAAGAGCAGCCCTTTCTCGGTGCTTGATGCGGAACAACAAACTCTGGAGTTTTTGCGTCAATACGTACCCGGTAGAAAATCTCCTATGTGTGGAAATACTATTTGCCAGGATCGCCGCTTCATGGCGCGGTTGATGCCACAATTGGAAGATTTTTTTCATTATCGTAATTTGGACGTGAGCACTTTGAAAGAACTGGCACGATTGTGGAAACCAGAATTATTACAGGGTTTTGAAAAAAAAGGTGCTCATCTGGCGTTAGACGATATTCGGGAATCAATTGCAGAGATGAAATACTACCGTGAAACTTTTATCAGCTTGTGATTCTCATTTAATATGTTCAATGTACTTTTCATGTTCTGAGACGTCAAAATCCATGCTTTCACCGATAAACCTGACGGTGGTAGGAAAGTTTTCAAATTGAAGCGTAATGCCCACATTGCCATGGAAACGGATCGGAATGACGGCCTCATCACGATAGGTAATCTGGTTATCTTTGATATCTGCACTGATGACCGTGGCAGGAAATGGAGGATATTCATCACTATCGACCACTAATTGTTTAATATTCAGCAGGCCCTTGCCATACCAGCGCGTATCCTGTTCAGCATCATCCATGTTTTTGATGATAATCGCATGATCAATGTTGATCGTGGCATTATCTCCATCACTGCTGATGGCATTGATTTTCATGCCGGGAAATTGCATGGTTCGAAAGCTCATAATCCACCTCTCTTAAAAAGATTTAATATTATCATTTTCTAATGTGACTTTAAGCGTTATAATCAGCGGCCGTTCCAGCGAAGTCAGGCTTGATACCTTGAAAAATAAGCAGATGAATCGTGTAGTCGACAGTATTTGTCATCGGGGATGTCGATATGTGAATACCCTGTTAATGGATGTCGATGCCAGGCGTAGCTGTCAGGAGTTACAGGATCTGAATGCAGACCAGCAAATTGGTGTGCTCAGGGAGCTGAAATCGGTCATGGCGGTTTACAACAAGACCGGTAATTGCAAACTCTAACTCATAACCCTAATTTATCGGCAACCTTTCTCGAATACTATCGCGATCATACCACCAGTTACCCTCTACAATGGTATCTAATATGAGTGCCATTTTCGGCAACAGTTTTCCAATTTCATCCAGTTCGTACATCTTTATCCAAGTCTGAATAGTTTTTGAATCCTCTATACCACGATGGCGTTTGGCTACTTGGGCAATGATCTGATTGGTCAGGAAAGTGAGATTTTTATGGTCTTGTTCGTTGGCCCTGGTTTCGGCCAGATAATGAGCAATCATTGCTGCGACGGCTGCACCATCCGAATCATCGGGCGTTTCATCGACGACATGATGTAACATTTGAACACTCAGGTTGGGATCTATCGGAAAAGTGATGGCAAGCCATATACCGTTTCCCAGGGCGATCAGTGAATCATCTTGATTACTGTTATATATGATATCGCAGGCATCTACGGCCAGTTGCCATTCTTCATGGTTGATCAAATCCTCTAAGCTTCTTTTTGCCCAGTCATGGGCTTCCTGCTGTTGGTCCAGGCCAAGATGGCATTCAGCTATATCGAGCTGCAACTTGGCTTTTTCCACGGGATTACAATCTTTGGGTAAAGCACGGAAATGCTGCATGTGTGATTCAAGATCTTGCTGGAGTGTCAATTCCTGCGAAGTAACATCCAGTACAGGATTGTCTTCTACCTGGAGATTGTGAAAAGGGGAGTCTTGATTAGCCATTTATTTTTACCTTGATACAGTTGGTAGGGGTATTAGAACCCATTGACGAAGCCAACATCTGTTGGACGTTGCCACATTCAGGACTGAATACTTAGGTTTTCTTCATCTTATTTAATGATTTCACCCCAGGGTTCAATATGAGACGAGTTCACTGATCAGCGAATAAGATGACACAACACCCTTTAACGTTGATATCAATTATCACATTGATTTTAAGACGAATAAAGCCTTGGTTGCTAGGGATTAAGGCATTCATTTGCAGCGTAATAGATGAAATGGAAATTTGGAGGAATACAACTAAAGTATGTGTAAATGAAGCCGATAAAAAAGAGAACAGCTGAGGCTGTTAACGATGAATAATAATCAGTAATACCGGTTTTACAGTCATGGCATTAACCATGCCAGGCTTAACTTAATAACAAGGCAGATAAATACGATGGACTTGGCCTCTCTCATAGGCATCATTTCAGGAATAGGTTTGATTGTCTCCGCGATCATTATCGGTGGTGACGTACATAATTTCATGAATGTACCGGGTATCATGATTGTTATGGGAGGTACGATCGCGGCTACGTTACTAACCTTTCAGTTCAAGGATGTGATTAATGCCTTTAAAAGCGCCTATTTTGTGTTCACCTCTCCGAAGCAAGATCCTCAGGAATTGATCAATACCATGATCAAGCTGGGCACAATCAGTCGTCGTAAAGGCCTGCTGAGCCTCATGGATGTGAAAACCAATTCACCCTTTTTAAAGCGTGTGTGCACATTGATCGCAGATGCGGCTGATGAAGAAACCCTGCGTTCAGCCATGCGTACAGAAATAGAATCCATGCAAATGCGCCATTTCATTGTGCAGGATGTGTTTAAGAAAATGGCACTCTATGCACCTTCTTTCGGCATGTTGGGAACTCTGATTGGTTTGATACAGATGCTATCTTTATTGGCCGATCCGGAAACACTGGGTCCGGCGATGGCCATTGCATTGTTGACTACTTTTTATGGCTCTTTACTGGCTACCGTCATATTTCTTCCCATCGCGGGCAAACTGAAATCTAGAACCCTGATTGAGGTGATGAATTTCGAAATTATTTTTCAGGGGGCTGTCAGTATATTGCAGGATAATAATCCCTTATCGGTATACGAAAAATTGTCATCCTTTGTACCGGCCAAGAAGCGAAAACCGATGCAATCGTTAAAGGATCGGAGACGTTAATGGATGGATCAAGCATGTTGGCTCAATTCGATGATGAGCATCATCCTAACGCTTGGATCGTAACTTTCGCGGATATGATGACGCTGATTCTGGTGTTTTTTATTTTGCTGTACACCTTGTCAGATTACGAAGACAAAGCATTTCGGGCCCAAATTGCTGAAGTAAACGTACTTGACGGAGATGGTCAGCAAATTAGTGTGATTGATTACGCGACTCGACAAGGCCGTGATCCGGAGCCCTTGCAAGCGGTTGAAGATATGTTGGGTCTTAATCCATCGCCAGAAGTTATCGAAACCCAACGTCCAAAAATATTTACGGAAATGGAAAGCATGGTCAACAGCACCGATCTTTCAGAAAGTGTTTCACTCCAAGCCGAGGGTGATCAGATAAATCTGCAAATTGATGGACGCTTTCTATTTGATTCCGGTAAGGCTGAACTTAAGGATTCAGCTAGAATTATTTTTAATAATCTGACTCAATTATTCAGGGAAAATCCAGATTATCGTATAGCGATTAAGGGGCATACTGATGATCTGGATATCGATACTGTGAAATTTCCCTCGAATTGGGAGTTATCTGCTATTCGGGCCACCACGGTATTACGGTATTTTATTCAACAAGGGCTGGACCCTCAGCGTATGACCGCAACTGGATATGCTGATTTCCTTCCGTTGGTACCTAATGATAGTCCTCAGAATAGAGCAAGAAATCGGAGAGTTGAATTTGTTCTTGAAAAAGAAAAAGAAGCTTGATATCGAAGTTCCAGGCGATGAACAGGATTTTCGGGGTGCTTTTCGTATCAAACCGGATCCCACGAGACCTGTGATTATTAATCTGGCCGGTAATTCTTACCATGTGATCAATATCAGTGGAACGGGTTGTTGTTTTCGGAGTCATAACTTTCCGCAGGGTTATCAGGCTTCTGGAACGATACGCATACCCAGTGATGACATTATTTTTCCGGTAACGATTGCGGTTGTATCCAAACAGCGAGATTTATGCCGTTGTCATTTCACCAAAATTGAACAGAAAGCTGAGGATGCCATCCACGCTTATGTGCTTGAGGTGCAAAAGAATTCTATCCGGAATCATTAAGCGGTTGATCAAATTCTGGCCGATTTCATCACTGCACTGCAACATATGTTGATTTATAGATAAAGAAATACTATTAATAAATTGAAAAATAACGAATTTTATACAATAATTATCGGTTAAAACGTCTATAATAAAATACATCCGTCCGTCTAATTCCAGGATATTATTTTGATAAAACAACGCACTCTCAAGAATGTGATCCGCGCTATGGGTGTTGGTTTGCATACAGGTAAAAAAGTTTATCTAACCTTGCGCCCGGCTGCTGCAAATACCGGAATACGTTTTCGGCGTGTTGATTTAGATGAACCCGTAGAAATTTTAGCAAGACCTGAAAATGTCGGTGACACCAAGTTATCAACGACCCTATGTCAGGGTGATGTCCGAATTTCTACGGTTGAACATCTATTGTCTGCCATGGCGGGTTTGGGTATTGACAATGCTTACATTGACCTGAGCGCCGATGAAGTCCCCATAATGGATGGTAGTGCAGGGCCTTTTGTGTTCCTGATCCAGTCCGCGGGTATTGTTGAACAAGATGCCCCTAAAAAATTCATTCGAATCAAGAAAACGGTCAAGGTTGAAGATAAGGATAAATGGGTTAAATTTGAACCCTTCAATGGTTTCAAGGTGAGTTTTCAGATTGACTTTGATCATCCTCTATTTACGGCTCAAAAACAGGTCTGTGAAGTCAATTTCTCGACAACTTCATTCGTGAAAGAAGTCAGTCGAGCCCGGACCTTTGGTTTCCAGAAAGATATTGAATCACTTCGTCAAAATAATCTTGCCCTGGGAGGCAGCCAGGAGAATGCCATCGTACTTGATGACTACCGTGTGTTAAATGAAGATGGATTACGTTACGATAATGAATTCGTAAAGCACAAGATTCTCGATTCAATTGGTGACTTGTACCTGCTTGGGCATAGCCTTATTGGCGAGTTTTCGGGACATAAATCTGGGCACGAATTGAACAACAAGCTTTTGTTAGCACTTTGTGAAGATCCAGAGGCCTGGGAAGAAGTGACTTTTGAAGATAGTGACAAGGCCCCCATCTCTTATGCGCAACCCGTAGAAGCGGTCTGATTCGAGGTGTTCTGTTGAATATCATTTTTCTCTCTGCTAACAAAGGCACCTTCTGCAACATAGGTTTATGTAAGCCTATTCATTATATTTTGTTACTCCTGATTCTAGGTGCTGCAGGTAGTGGATTGGCCTATTTCGGTTACTGGTTAGGACAAAGTCCCGAGACCGGATTACACCTGTCAGAATGGCGTGATACCTTGCATCAACAACAATTGGATTTGGATAGTCTTAAAGAAGAATCAGATGCCAGTGTGGAGGCGCTTTCTTCCCGTCTAGGCCTATTGCAGGCTCATGTGAATCGTCTTGACGCAGTCGGGCAAAAGTTAATCCAAATGGCTAAAATTGATAACGGTGAATTTGACTTCAATCAAACACCGGCTGTAGGTGGGCCTGAAGGGGGTACGCAAACGGCGGTTAATACTTCAGAATTACACAAGGCCATCGACCAAATGGCTGAGAACTTGCAGGATCGAGAAAATCAATTGGCTGTTTTGGAAGATCTTTTACTCAGTCGTAATATTCTAAAAGAAGTCGAGCCCAGTGGAAGGCCGATTACCAAAGGTTGGTTGTCTTCATATTATGGTATGCGCAATCATCCCATTTCCGGAAAAAAAGAAATGCATAAAGGCGTCGATTTTGCCGGCAAAATGGGAGGGCCAGTCATTGCTGTTGCCAAAGGGGTGATCACTTTTGCGGGCACACGCTATGGGTATGGGCAGGTTATCGATATCAACCATGGAAATGGTTATACCACTCGTTATGGGCATAATTCTAAGTTACTGGTTTCTGTTGGTGATACCGTAGAAAAAGGATTCCAAATCGCTGAAATAGGTTCTTCTGGACGATCAACGGGACCGCATGTTCATTTTGAGGTGTTGAAGAATGGCCGCCAGGTCAATCCCATGAAATTCATTAACGCTTCGAATTAATCTTAAAAGTCCACTTTTTATTCATGGGCCCTGTTTTTTTAATCTTCAGGGTTAATTAGCAATATCCTCGTTACCTGCCTTGAATTATAATGCGCAACTTATATTTAAGTGAGACCGCATGATGTCTCATGTTGATGATTTCATGCTTATCCGGTTTTTTTAATCTACGAGCTTATGTTCATATTTTCAAAACTTTTCAGAAAGATTTTTGGTAGTCGTAATGACCGTATCATCAAGTCAATGCGGCAGAAAGTGGCCAAGATTAATGCCCTAGAAGCTGATTTACAGGCCTTATCCGATGCCGAATTGGCAGATAAAACCAATGAATTCAAGCAGCGTTTTGAACAGGGTGAAACGCTCGAGCAGTTGTTAATCGAAGCTTTTGCTGTTTGTCGTGAAGCTTCCGTGCGAGTTCTGGGAATGCGTCATTATGATGTTCAAATGATCGGTGGCATGATCCTGAACAATAATCAAATTACCGAGATGCGCACCGGTGAGGGTAAAACGCTGGTTGCCACTTTAGCGGCTTATCTGAATGCTATTAGTGGAAAAGGTGTTCATGTAGTGACGGTCAATGATTACCTCGCCGAACGTGACAGCAAATGGATGGGACAGTTATATAATTTTCTTGGTCTGAGTGTCGGTGTTGTATTAAGCACCATGGATTACGACCAAAAACGGGAAGCCTATCAAGCAGATATTACCTATGGCACCAATAACCAGTTCGGTTTCGATTATATGCACGATAATCTCTCATTTACGCTTGATGAAAGAGTTCAGCGAGAGTTGAATTTTGCGATTGTGGATGAAGTAGATTCGATTCTGATCGATGAAGCCAGAACACCATTGATTATCTCTGGGCAAGCCAGCGATAGTTCTGAACTCTATGCCAAAATCAATGTGCTTGTACCCAGCCTGAGCAAGGTGGAAGAAGAGGATGGTCCGGGTGATTTCACTGTCGATGAAAAAAGTAAGCAGGTCTTCTTAACGGAAGAAGGTCATGAAACGGCAGAGGAATTGCTCATTAAAGCGGGCCTCTTAACGGTTGGTGAGAGTCTTTATGATGCGGTGAATATATCTCTGGTGCACCATTTGAATGCTGCCATGCGAGCCCATGCCATCTACCAGAAAGATATCGATTACATCATTCAGGATAATCAGGTGGTTATTGTGGATGAGTTTACAGGCCGAACCATGCCGGGTCGTCGCTGGTCCGATGGTCTGCATCAGGCGATAGAAGCCAAAGAAGGTGTTCAGATACAACATGAAAATCAGACGATCGCTTCAATTACCTTCCAGAATTATTTCAGGCTTTATGACAAACTTGCCGGAATGACCGGTACGGCGGATACAGAGGCTTTTGAATTCCAACAGATTTATGGTCTTGAGGTGGTCGTCGTACCTACACATAAACCAATGGTTCGTGATGATAGGGGGGATCTGATTTATCTGACTGCCAAGGAAAAGTATCAAGCTGTTATCGAGGATATCAAGGATTGTGTACAACGCCAGCAACCGGTTCTGGTAGGCACTACTTCAGTCGAAATTTCGGAATATCTCTCCAAACTGTTAAGTAAAGACAAGATTAAACACGAAACATTAAATGCCAAGCAGCATGAGAGAGAAGCAGGCATCATAGCGGATGCCGGTCTGCCTGGTGCGGTCACTATCGCTACCAATATGGCGGGCCGTGGAACGGATATCGTGTTGGGTGGTAATTATGAGTTCCATATTAAGGAAATCCCCGAAGAACAGCAGCAAAAGCGTGATGCTTTTAAACAGGAGTGGGAACAACGCCACACAAAGGTCCTGGAATCTGGGGGGTTACATATCATCGGTACAGAGCGTCATGAATCCCGCCGCATTGATAACCAGTTAAGAGGTCGATCCGGTCGTCAGGGCGACCCGGGTTCATCTCGTTTTTACCTGTCCATGGAAGATACCCTGATGCGCATCTTTGCATCGGATAAAGTATCGGGTTTGATGCAAAAACTGGGGATGGAAGAGGGTGAAGCAATCGAACATCCCTGGGTGACCAAGGCCATAGAAAACGCGCAACGTAAAGTAGAGGCGCATAACTTCGATATTCGTAAACATCTTCTGGAATACGATGATGTGGCTAATGATCAGCGTAAGGTCATCTACCAGCAGCGTGATGATTTATTGCGTGCAGATAGCATAGAGCAGGCCATTCAGGATATGCGTTTGGACGTTCTGGATAACCACTTTCACCAATATGTGCCTCCAGGCAGTATTGATGAACAATGGGATATCGAAGGTCTCACCCAGTCTTTGAACCAGGAGTTTGGTGAGGATTTACCGATTCAGCAATGGATTGATGAAGATGATCACTTACACGAAGAATTGATCCTGGAAAAAATCTGTGATCAGTTTGCAGAAGCTTATCAACAGAAAGTTGAGCAAGTGGGTGAGGATATCGCACGACGCTACGAAAAAGAAATTATGTTGATCGTGTTAGATCGGCATTGGAAAGAACATCTTGCCGCAATGGATCACCTGCGTCAGGGTATAGGGCTTAGGGGCTATGCACAAAAAAATCCTATTCAAGAGTTTAAGCGAGAGTCCTTTGAAATGTTTACTTCCATGTTGGAAAGTATTAAAACGGAAGCGATCACTATCTTGACTCGAATTCAGGTGCAAAGCGAAGAGGAAGTGGCGGCCCTAGAACAAAGTCATCAGGACACGCCAGAAATGGAAATGAAACATGCTGCCGCTGAAAATGTTTTAACTGATAATGCTCAGGAACCTCAAGAGGCTCATCAACCTTACGTGCGTAAGGAACCGAAGTTAGGGCGTAATGATCCCTGCTGGTGTGGTTCTGGAAAAAAATACAAGCAATGTCATGGCAAACTGACCTGATCACTATTTCATGGCTGTTGGTTTAAGTCCCCCTCAAAACTTATTAATTGTACAGGGCATACGTTTGGCATCCTGTCATAGTGGTATCAAGGGTAATGCTGAGCTCGATGACCTGGTTCTGATAGAGATTGAGCCAGGCTCTACCATCGATGCTGTTTTTACTACCAATAAGTTTTGTGCAGCACCTGTTACGCTCGCCAAAAAACACCTGGAGCTACAATCTCACAGCCGCTATTTGTTGATTAATTCAGGTAACGCCAATGCAGGAACCGGTCTCAAGGGTATAGAAGATGCCCAGGCAAGTTGCCATCAACTGAGCGAGTTAACGAATGTGGAAGTTGAGGCCATCTTACCTTTTTCTACCGGGGTTATCGGTCAGCCCTTACCCGTCGATAAAATACAATCATCCCTGCCTCAATTGATCGAAAGTCTTGCCGAGGATCAATGGCAGCAGGCAGCAGCAGGTATCATGACAACAGATACCATACCCAAGGCCAGAAGTCGCCAGATCAATATCAATGGTCAACCCATAACCATCACGGGAATTTGTAAAGGTTCCGGAATGATCAAGCCTGACATGGCCACCATGTTGGCCTATATAGCGACCAATGCAAAGGTTAGCCAACATGAGCTTACATCATGCCTGCAACAGGCCGTCGAGGGGTCATTTAATTCAATTACGGTAGATGGAGATACGTCGACTAATGACGCCTGTGTTTTGGTAGCCACCGGGAAAAGTGGAGTAGAGGTCGACAGTCAACATCGGGAATTTGTTGAGGCTTTAAATGAGCTTTTCATTGAATTGGCTCAAGCTATAATTCGTGACGGAGAGGGCGCGACAAAATTCGTAGAAATTGCAGTAGAGCAGTCTCAGTCAAAACATGATGCACGTACCTTGGCCTATACTGTTGCACACTCACCCTTGGTGAAAACAGCTCTCTTTGCCTCTGATTCTAATTGGGGACGGATTCTTGCCGCTGTCGGCAGGGCGCCCTTATCATATTTTGATATAGACAAAGTAGACATATATCTGGGTGATGTTTGCCTGATCGAAAAAGGATTGCCTCATGTGGATTATAGTGAATCCAAGGGACAGGCTGAAATGGAGAAAGAGGATATCCATATCCGGATCATTTTAAATTCAGGTGAACATTCAGCGACGATTTGGACCACGGATTTATCCTATGATTATGTAAAAATTAATGCTGAATACCGAAGTTAAAAAAAAACACAAGTCCAAGTCCGTATCGAAACCTGCCCCTATTGTTTATACGCATGTTGTGGCGGGAATTATTAAGGATTCCATTGATCCGCAAAAACTGCTTATTACCCGTCGTAAAAAAGGTCAACACCTTGAGCACCTGTGGGAGTTTCCTGGTGGAAAAGTCGAACCAGGTGAATCCCGTTTTTTAGCCTTGCAGCGTGAACTCCATGAGGAATTAGGCATACGTGTTACTGCTGCTGATCCGTTTCAATCCATATATCACCGTTATGCGGATAAAAATATCCATCTTGATGTATGGGAAATCAAACATTTTGTAGGAGAGGCTCATGGACGTGAAGGACAAGAATATGAGTGGGTAAATATTAAAGATTTATCGGCTTATGATTTCCCCGAAGCTGATGAACCCTTGCTGAAGGCTTTGCAGCTACCCCCGCGTTTATTGATAACACCAGATATGCCAGAAGAACATGAGGCAACGTATGTGGATCAGTTTTCCCAGCTCATGGAACGACGCTTGTATCCCCTCGTATTGTTTCGTTCTCATCATCTTGATGATCAGCGTTATGCCGATGTTGCACAAAAACTCAATACTATCTGTCAAAAAGAAAAATCTGAGTTAATCATCCATAGACCCAGCTTAAAGAGTCTTCAGGCCAATTATTTCAAGACTTATCAGAGGCGGCACCTAAGTTCTTATATCCTGCAATCATTGCAAACCCAACCTTTTGACGAATCGATAAAAATATCAGCGTCCTGCCATGATGTAGCCGAGCTAAAAATGGCAGAAAGACTCGATTGTCACTTCGCATTAATGTCGACCATAAGAGATACACAAAGTCATCCAGGTCGGCGTGCAAAGGGATGGCTGGGATTGAAAAATATGATTGACCGTACCCATTTGCCGGTCTATGCCTTAGGTGGAGTAAAACGAAAAGATGTTTGTATTGCCCGTTTCCAAGGAAGCGTGGGTGTCGCGGGTATAACCGATTTCTGGTCAGTGGATTAGTTTTTTTAGAAAGAGCAACGATATAATTTAAATTCGACATCCTGTTTGAATTGTGCCGGAATTTTATCGACGCTTTGCTCATTATGTAAAAATCGGATCGTATAACGATGTTTACCGGCACTAATTTCCGGAAAAATTTCACTGTCACGTGGGAGTTCGATTCGAATTAATTGATTAGGTTGAGATGTATCCAAGGTTTCCTGGAAAAAACCATTTTGGGCAATGACTTTTTCTGAGTGGGCACTATCCCGGATTATATTGATGGCGAGTTCAAGAATCTCGTAGAGTTGATCATACGGCGATGACCATCGGTTCAAATCCCGTTGCCGAGTATCTAGATCCCTATTCAGCCAAAATCTTAACTGTGGCAAGTCAAAATCACAGCTTCCTCCAGGTATGGCCGCTCTTTGTTTGATGGTCAATAAGAAGTCTATTTTCTTTAAATGTTCACCCAGCTTACCATCCATGTTGTGAATATTATTCATAGCATGTTTGAGCTTGCTGAGCGTGAGTTCCAGTCTTGATTTATCGACACTCTGATGGCTGATCAAAGCATTCAGAACTTTGTGCTGCCTTTCCAGTTCCTTATACAATTCTTGTTTAATATCGCCTCTTTCCACCAAAGCAGTGATCTCTAAAATGGTCAGGATCGCATGGTAACTGGCGATATCGTTGTTAAGATTTTTAAAATAATCGAGTTTATGGATCAATGCCTCGATTCGTAACAAAATACGAATCCTTTCATTCAGAGGTTGTTCAAAGATAAACGTTTTTTTTGGCATTGTTCAAACTTATGGGCTAATAAGCCAATTATAACTGATCAGTCTAAAATTGCTTATTGGAATCGTTTGGCCAGTCTTTTTAGATGATGATGAAGCAGTCGAATTTTGACCTTTAAGTCTTTATTTTCCCCATTATATAGCACGGTGTTTGCCAATGCATGGCGTCGATCATTACGCATTTGTGAGTGGATCATCTTTTCAGCAAGAGGCTCACTGATATGGTCACGTTCCATCAGGCGTTTTTTTTGCACGGATGCAGGGCAGTCTATGGCAATCACATGATCCACCAGTTGATCAAATCCGCTCTCATACATCAAGGGTACGACCAATAGCGCATAGTCAGATTGTACTGTTCCAAGTGCTTTTTCGGCCTCCTGTTTGATCAGAGGGTGAATCATTTCCTCCAACCATTTTTTTTCTGCTGGATGGTTGAAGACTTGTTCTCGTAAGCGTTCGCGATTGAGGGATTTATCCGGTTTAAGAATATAATCTCCAAAATGCTTAACGGTCTGCTGGTAGGCATATTGTCCCGGTTCCATCAAATGACGACTGATTTCATCGGTATCAATAACTTTAATACCCAGTTCCTTGAAGTACTGACTGACAGTCGATTTCCCGGATGCTATGCCACCGGTTAATCCTACACGGAACATAAAACATCACCAGACATTAAAAAATTATTTAAAGGAATGAAAAATAAAAATGATTGAGTTGCTCACCATATAACAGGCTTAACCAACCTGCTGCTGCGAGATAGGGACCAAAAGGTATTTGGGTTCCGCGTTCAGTCTTTTTTAACACAATCATGCTGATACCCACTATGGCTCCAACCAGGGAAGAGGTCAGGATGATAACAAATAACATCTTCCATCCCATCCAGGCCCCCAGCATCGCTAGTAGTTTAAAATCACCGTAACCCATACCTTCCTTGCCCGTGATGATTTTGAACACAATGTAAACCGACCAGAGACTTAAGTATCCTGCCATAGCGCCTATTACGCTGGTTTCCAGGTCTACAAATACATTGAAATAACCCAGTAGTATGCCCAACCATAATAAGGGTAGTGTAATGTTATCGGGTAGTAATTTATGGCTGATATCAATACCGCTCGCTGCAATCAGGCTCCAACTGAGCACGAGTGCAAAGACCGTTTGCAGTGATAAACCAAAGTGAACAGCGATCCACAGGGATATCAAGCCAGTAAAAAGTTCAACCAAGGGATACTGTAATGAAATATGAGTTTTACAGGAAGAGCATTTCCCGCCCAGGAAAAGGTAGCTGAGTAAGGGAATATTCTCCAGGGCCGTAATCTGGTGACCACATTTACTGCAACGGGAGCGGGGAACTACCAAGTTGTACTTTTCAGTTTCTGTCTCTTCTGTTTGCTCAAGAAATTCTAGACAATCACCGCGCCATTCGCGCTGCATCATGATCGGTAATCGATAGATGACCACATTAAGGAAACTGCCCACCAGAAGACCTAAAATCAATACTGATGTATTAAAGGTCCAGGGTTGCGCCTGAAAGAATGTCAGGGTATGGTCTAACACTGTTTTTAATTTAAACTACGCTACCTAATTGGAAGATCGGCAGGTACATCGCTACTATCAGACCACCTATCAAGACACCCAGTACTGACATGATAATCGGTTCCATTAATGAGGTTAAGCTGTCAACTAAATTATCAACTTCAGCTTCATAAAAATCAGCTACTTTACTCAACATAAAATCGAGTGAACCGGCCTCTTCACCGATAGACACCATTTGGATGACCATGTTAGGGAATAAGCCGCTATTTTTCATAGATGTCTGTAATTGCGTGCCGGTAGAGATATCATCTTTAATAACATGGCACGCATCAGCGTAAATAATGTTACCTGTTGCCCCTGCAACAGATTCCATGGCTTCAACCAAAGGCACACCGGCTGCAGACATTGTTTCCAAGGTTCTGGAGTATCGTGCGATTGCCGATTTAGTGACTATGTCCCCGACAATGGGTAAACGTAATGCTAATTTATCAACTTGTTTTCTGAAATTAGCAGATTTAGCGTGCATGTGTTTATAAGCCCAAAATATAACGCCAATAGCTATCACAAAAACATACCAATAGGCCTGCATAAATTCAGACATGGCAATAACTGCTAAAGTCATCGCGGGTAATTCTGCGCCAAAATTGGAAAAAACTTCCTTAAATTGTGGGACCACAAAAATTAAAAGAATCGCAGTAACAATTGCAGCCACCACCAAAACGGATATGGGATAGGTCATGGCCTTTTTGACTTTTTTCTTGAGAGCCTCGGTCTTTTCCTTATAGGTGGCCAGTTTATCAAGCATGGTTTCTAATGCCCCCGATTGTTCTCCAGCATTGACCAGATTGACAAACAAGTCATCGAAATATAAGGGGAATTTTTTCAAGGCTTCAGAAAAGTTAGTTCCTCCCTCAACATCCGCTTTAAGGGCCATGATCATTTTTGACATGGCAGGATTCTCATGGCCTAGACCGATAATATCGAAAGATTGAACCAGTGGAACGCCCGATGACATCATGGTGGCCATTTGTCGACTGAAGATGGCTATATCTTCCGGTAAGACTTTGTTTTTACTACCAAATAAGGGTTGTGGCTTCTTTTTCAGACGCAGCGGATTGATCCCTTGCTTACGAAGCTCTCCCTTGGCAAGGTTTTCATTCAATGCAAATACTTCACCTTTGACTTTCTTACCTTGACGATCAGTGCCTTCGTATAAAAATTCAATTTTTTCTGCCGGTTTTTTTGCCATGAATAGAAATTCCTAAATGTTATTAATCCTTGGTGACCCGATTTGCTTCTTCGAGACTGATCACACCTTGCTTGATTTTTTTCAAAGCCGATTGCCGCAAGTCATCGACACCTTCTTTTTGAGCTTGGTCGGCTAAATCAATCGAATTTGCTCCTGACATAATTAATCTACCCATTTCTTCAGACATAGGCATGACTTGATAAATGCCCACACGCCCTTTATAGCCTCCGGTACATTGATCGCAACCCACGGCCTTATAGATGGTAAAGTTTTCTTTTAAATCATCCTCGGTAAACCCTTCTTCCAGTAAAACTTCTTTAGGCAATTCATCCGGTGATTTACAGTTATTACATAATCGTCGCCCCAATCGTTGAGCAATGATTAATGAAACCGAAGTGGCGATGTTAAACGGTGGTACCCCCATGTTCATTAAACGGGTTAGTGTTTGAGGGGCATCATTGGTATGCAAGGTTGATAGAACCAGGTGACCGGTTTGAGCGGCTTTTATCGCGATTTCTGCTGTTTCCAGATCGCGAATTTCACCTACCATTACCACATCGGGATCCTGGCGCAGGAAAGATCGCAAGGCTTCTGCGAATGTCAATCCAACCTTGTTGTTAACATTACACTGATTAATACCTTCAAGGTTAATTTCAGCCGGATCCTCAGCTGTGGAGATATTCGTTTCCGGTTTATTGAGAATATTCAAACCCGTATACAACGAGACCGTCTTACCACTACCCGTGGGTCCTGTCACCAGGATCATCCCATAGGGATTCGACAGGGCTTTCATATAAAGCTCTTTTTGCTCGGGTTCATAACCCAGAGCATCTATGCCCAGTTGAGCACTGGACGGGTCAAGGATACGTAATACAATTTTTTCACCAAAAAGCGTTGGAAGCGTATTGACACGAAAATCAATGGCGCGTTTTTTGGAAAGTTTGAGTTTTATCCGACCATCCTGGGGCACGCGACGTTCGGAAATATCCATGCGTGACATGACCTTCACGCGTGCAGTCAATTTACCGGCTATGTTGATGGGAGGTGAGGCAACTTCGGTCAGAATACCATCGATACGATAGCGAATACGGTAACGTTTTTCATAGGGTTCAAAATGGATATCTGAAGCACCCTTATTGATCGCATCAACTAATATTTTATTGACATATTTAACAACCGGGGCGTCTTCAGCATCACTTTGGCTGGGGGCGTTGGTATCTTCCTCTTCCGCTTCAATATCCAGGTTTTCCAGGTCATCATCCAACATGTCTTCCATACCGGTATCCATGGCGGATATGGCCTGCTCAAGAAATTTATCCAATTGATCTTCAGGAACAAGCACGGCTTCAGTGGTGAGACCGGTGTTGAATTTAAATTCATCCAGTGCCTGCATGTTAGTGGCATTGGAAATAGCCACAAATAAACGATTACCTCTTTTGAATAAGGGTACTGCCTGATGTTTGTTTATGAGTTTTTCGTCAACCAATGTTAACGCAGCATGTTCAGTATCCATGACGGATAAATCGAATACCGGCAGACCAAACTCATGGGCAGAAGCCATGGCTATCGTATTGGGCGAGACAATATTATGGTTTATCAGATAACGGTTCAGACTGATATTTTCATCATTGGCTTCTTGTATTGCATTTGAGGCCGTCTCCTCAGTTATGATCTGATCTTGTACTAGTTTTCGAGCTAAACCAGATAATGGAGGTGAGTTCGCTGCAGTCATGATTTGATAACTTGATTTTTTTTTAAGATAGCCTTTATATATAGCTGAGTATATTATAGTTTTTAACTTTTTTAGATTATAGTTTAACTTATCAGTTTTAGTGCTATAAATAAGTAAAAGTCAGCATTTTTTCTAAAATCCTGCAATTTTCATTTATTCTCGAAGTAGGTAGCCCATTCTAAGCGCTTGCATTAAATCATGAACCTGGATTGCTCTCTTTAGCCCTAAATAATGCATTTTAAACGTAGTGAACTGAAATATTATTTAAATGACATTCAGACCGAGGGGCTGCAGCACCAATTGTCTCAATTCATGCATCTCGATATGCATGCAAAGTCTCAAATAGGCTATCGCGTCAGAAGCTTGTATTTCGACTCTATCGATGATGAATGTCTATATCAAAAGCAGTCCGGAATTCTTCAGCGTGAAAAAGTACGATTACGTACGTATGGAGAAACCAATACTGATACGGTCAAATTTGAAATAAAACAAAAACACGGTCAATTAGTGCGTAAAGATTCAGTGGTCATAGACAAGCTGGATGCTGAAGCGATTTGTTCAGGAAATTATTCCATCTTATTGAATTACGAGAATCCCGTGCTTGATAGGATCTATTCTAAATTTTTATCAAGGGCCTATTCAGCCAAAGTCATTGTCGAATACAACAGGGTAGCCCTGACTTTGCCCTACAATAATATACGTATCACTTTTGATAAAAATTTGCGAACAAACATCAATCATTTAAATCTGTTTTCACAGGTCAAGGACTCTATGCCTGTCGTTTTAGAAGGTAAACAGATACTGGAAGTAAAGTTTGATCAATTTTTACCCGGATTCATCAAAAAGGTCATCTCAGGCGTCAATGCTGAACGTATGGCCATCAGTAAGTACACATTAGCTAGAAGATTTCACAAAGTCCAAAAATGGGAGGATAACTAACCATGGACCAAATTACATTTGCAGATGTATTGCAAAAAAGTTTCGTTGCAATGTCCATGGGCGGCACGGACAGAATTACAACCATAAACATTTTACTCAATGTTTCCATGTCGTTTTTGGTGGGCATGTTCATTTTTTACATGTATAAAAAAACCTATCAAGGAGTTCTTTATCAGCGTAGTTTTAATATTTCACTGGTATTGGCCAGTACGGTAACCGCTCTGGTGATTATGACGATCAGTGGAAACTTGATCCTTTCTCTCGGTATGGTAGGAGCCTTATCAATCGTCAGATTTCGGACACCTGTTAAAGATAGCATGGATCTGATATTTTTATTTTGGGCAATATCAACGGGTATCGCGAATGGTGTTGGCTATTTCAATATTTCGATAATCGGCTCCATTCTAATCGCTATTTTCATGTTACTACTCACCAGAACTGGCGGAACCATTTCTGATTCATTTCTGATGATACTTCAACTCAATGATCCATCTTCTGAAGAGGGTTTATTGAATGAAATTCACCAGCACGCAGACAAGGTTTT
>JAAUXZ010047914.1_pt1 | contig 35517 bp, 38 predicted proteins | sample 7278131 | NCBI WGS metagenome assembly JAAUXZ01 (sample SAMN14350119, study PRJNA611818) | marine sediment metagenome | isolation source: surface marine sediment (3m) | place: French Polynesia: Moorea | collected 2018-08 | reverse complement strand
AGAATCCCTACCTGTCGTTCAAGTACAAGGGTGCCAAGGGTGACGATCTGACCTTGTCGTGGGTGGATAACAAAGGCAACTCGGACGCGGTCACGGCCAAGGTCAAGTAATCCAAAATAATGTGATTTTTAAGCAACAGTCACCCCGGCAAATGCCGGGGTTTTTTTTTAATGCTCTTCACGGTGTTTTTTACGACGGTCAAGCGTTTGACCGCAGTGGGGACACTGTTCAAAACGATGTTGGCGATTACGCAAAAAAGCGTCCAGCAGTTGCATGGCATCCTCGGGATTGAGTCCCAACTCTTTACGCAAGTTCTCCAGTTCCCAGCGATCCTGTTCATCAATTTCACCATCAACCATGGCTTGTTGAATGTGATGATTATATTTGGCCTTACGTTGATGCAGGTTTTCCGCAAACCCCGAAGCCATGATCGCGGCGGGTAAGGCAACCATACCGACACCGATCAATCCAATGAAGCCACCAAATAATTTGCCCAAAGGCGTGATGGGGGCCACATCGCCATAACCCACAGTAGTTAAAGTAACGATAGCCCACCACATGGCATCGGGAATGCTGGAGAAGGCCTCGGGTTGAACGTCATTCTCAAGCAGATAAATCCCGCTGGCCGAAATAACCAGCATGATCAGTAACACCAGTATAGCGGCTATCAGGGTTTCGGATTCTTTTTGGATTACATCCAGCAGGGCTCCTAATGCTGGTGAATAACGGGTGAGTTTGAACAGGCGCAACATCCTTAATACACGCAGGAAACGTAAATCAATGGCCATGTATAAGCTCAGATAAAAAGGAGCTATGGCGACCAGGTCAATCAGCGCCATCGGGCTCAACATGTATTTCAAACGTCCCCAAAAAGGTGAGTAATCCTTGCAGTCGATGAGATCTATGCTGCTCCATACGCGAGCCAGGTATTCAATGGTGAATATCACGACTGAAAACAATTCAAATGCCCAGAAAGCTGACGCGTAACGTGCATGAATCCAATCGACCGATTCCAGGATGATGGCCAGGACATTCAGGAAGATTAAAATTATGAGAGCCAGGTTGAGATATCGGCTGTTACTGTCTCTACTGAGGTCTTGTTCCAGTAACTGCGCAGTTCTTTTTCTAAGTGTCATGTTTAATCTATAGCACACCCAGGCAGGCTAATGCCATGAATAGTAGGTGAATACTAGATTAGAACGCGGTAAATTACATTTTTATTTAATTTGAGTGAGGGAATCGATGAGCGAGACTCCCGTGGTCATTGATACGGGCCATGGCGCGGTGGACAGTTGTGTCATCTGGTTGCACGGCCTGGGTGCTGATGGGTATGACTTTGAACCTATTGTGCCTGAGCTGAATTTACCTGAACACTTCGCTATACGATTTGTATTTCCCCATGCACCGATGATGGCGGTAACGATCAATAATGGTTATGTGATGCGCGCCTGGTATGACATCAAGGCCATGGATATTGGCAGTGAACAAGACGCAGCCGGTATTCGGCTTTCACAAGACGAACTGGAAAAATTAATCCAACAGCAGATGGAGCAGGGCATACCCAGCGAGAGGATCGTGCTTGCAGGTTTTTCGCAGGGGGGCGCAATTATTTTACAGACCGGATTGCGGTACCCCCATCGTCTCGCCGGTTTAATGGCGCTTTCCACTTATCTGCCCCTGGCTGATACCTTGTCTCATGAAAAGTCAATGCAGAATGCACAGGTCCCGATTTTTTACGGTCATGGTGACAGGGATCCAGTGGTGCCTCCACAATTGGCTTATCTCTCCCGTAGCAGGCTGGAGCAACAAGGTTATGTGTTGGAATGGCACGAGTACCCGGGAATGCAGCACGGCGTTAACCCGCAAGAGATTCGGGATATCAGCGCGTGGTTACAAAAAGTGTTGAAGTAACACCCTTAAAATCGGTTTATACTCGGGTTATGTGGATTTTAAAGAGCCATGACCAAGAGTAGGATACCGAGTACCACGCCTTACATTGTTTCCAGTCCTTTATGGAAAAGGGCGCCTTGTAGGGATGCTAGCGGTAAACCCTATTTTGATTTCATGATGTTGATTCCCGGATTGAAACAGATGGATCAGGCCGGCCTGGAACATATCATGATAAAACTGAAATCCAGTCTGCGAGCCTTTGAAAATGTCGTGGTTTACGTGGATCTGAATACTCGACTGAATTTACTATGGGTTACTACCAAACCGATACCTAATGTTTCCCGGCATATCATGCAGGCGATTCAATTCGAAATTCCCGGGGCCAAGATCGTTGCAGGTGACTTTAACCCGGAATCCATGACCGAAAAATCAACTCCCCCCTTGCTGGTCAAGCTAAAGCGTAGAGTTAAACGTACCTTGCGTTTAAGAAAGTGAGATAAACAACTTGTGAGTGACCTATAGACGGGTCAGTAACTCTTCCACGCCTATGACCATTTGGCCCATACCCTGATGTAAATATATTCCAAACTGGGCAATCAATTCATAAGCCAATGCAAATTGGGCAATGGCATACATCGCAATCGTAAACTGACTGATACTGATCACCCCGATGCCAAATTGAGAGAGTGTAATAAAACCCATTGCGAACTGGCCTATGGCAAGAATACCCTTTGCCGGAACTGGCATGCGATTTGGAGCATATTTAAATGATATATGTACCAGGGCAAGACCGAACAGAGAGGTTTTCGTCTTATATTCAAATCCCCAGCCATCCCATTTTTTACGAGCGGGATAGGGAGCGCCGCAGTGGGGACAGGCAAAGGCTTGTTCAGAAACTGAGTGCTGGCATTCGCGGCAGGGCTTCACAGTAATGCGTCTATTTAAGCAGTTGACGGCATTGGGCAATCTGAAACTTAACTTGGTCTGGTGCAGTACCGCCCAGGATATCACGCGCATTAACGGAACCTTCCAAAGTCAACAGGTCAAAGACATCAGGTCCTATGCAGTCATCAAATTGTTGTAATTCCTCCAGGCTGCATTCGGATAAATCCTTACGCTGATCAATCGCGTAAGCCACCGCGTTGCCCACCACTTCGTGTGCATCGCGAAAGGGTAAGCCCTTGTTTACGAGATAATCGGCCAGGTCAGTTGCAGTGGCATAGCCCTGTTTAGCCGCCTGGTACATCGCTTCCTGGTTGACTTGGATATTGGGCACCATATCTGCAAAAGCACGTAATGAGCCTTGAAGGGTATCAATGGTGTCAAACAAGGGTTCCTTGTCTTCCTGGTTGTCCTTGTTGTAAGCCAGCGGTTGGCTTTTCATCAGGGTTAAAAGGCTGATTAAATGCCCATTGACGCGACCGGTTTTACCGCGTACCAGTTCCGGAACATCAGGATTTTTCTTCTGGGGCATAATTGAGGACCCGGTGCAATAACGGTCTGACAAAGTAATAAAATCAAACTGGGCCGATGACCAGATGATCATTTCCTCGGCCATGCGAGAGAGGTGTGTCATACAGATCGCGGCATCCGCGCAAAATTCAATGGCAAAGTCCCGATCACTGACGGCATCCAGGGAATTTCGTGAAGCCGAACTGAATTCCAGTAATTGGGCAGTGTATTCACGATCAAGTGGATAGGAGGTTCCAGCCAATGCAGCAGAACCTAACGGCATGACATTCAACCGTTTGACGCAGCCGGCAAGTCGACCATGATCGCGTTCCAGCATTTCGAACCATGCCAGCAGATGATGACCAAGGGTGATGGGTTGTGCGACTTGTAAATGCGTAAAACCAGGCATGATGGTTTGCGCATGCTGTTCGGCAAGATCCAATAATCCTTGCTGGAACTGGCGAATAAGCTGTTGGCAATGGCTGATCTCCTGGCGCAGATATAAGCGAATATCAGTCGCAATCTGGTCATTACGCGAACGCCCGGTATGTAATTTTTTACCGGCATCGCCGATCAGCTGGGTCAATCGTGCTTCTATATTCATGTGCACATCTTCCAGTTTTATCGACCAAACAAATTGATGTTGTTCAATTTCCTGTTGAATGGTTGCTAAACCCTGTTGAATAGCGTTGAGTTCCTGATCATTGAGAACACCAATTTTATGCAGCATGCGTGCGTGAGCGATAGAGCCTGAGATATCCACCAGAGCCAGGCGCTGGTCAAACTCCACCGATGCGGTGAAGGCTTCTACAAATTCATCAGTTTGTTCCTGAAAACGTCCACCCCACATACGGGCATCCGGTTGCTTGCTCATCTATGTAAGTTCCAGTGTCAGATTCGATCGTTTAGTGACAATCCTGCGAGATTGTCAGAATGTTGTATGCTTGCATTGTCGGTAACAGGAAACAAGACGTTTATGCCAAATAATCATTCGAAAGACGGTGCAAGTTCAGATAGGGCCTGTTATTTACCGGATTTCTGTCATTCTGAGACCAACCTCTTAATGATCTTGGTGCTGGAATTGATCGCCATTGTGCTGGCCTTGGTCAGTGCCCCTGGTAACGGAAATTTATTTATCTACGTGGCCTTGATGTCTCTGTATATCCAATGGATTGGTTTATCCAGCGCGGCATTACTTTGTTTACTTCGACGTACCGCTTGGATGTACCACACGTTCAGTGCCACCCTGATCAGTTTACTGGTCGTTTTAATGGTTACCGCAGTGATGGCGATTGTGGCTTTCCAATTGAATGAACTACTGAGATTTGATTTGTTTCAATACGATTCACTGCTCAGTCTCATCGTAAAACACCAGGTCATAAGCCTGATCCTTTATGGACTGGCCTTGAGATATTTTTATGTACATTTCAACAGTCGACAAATGCTACAAACACAGTCACAGGCTCGGTTACAGGCTTTGCAAGCCAGAATACGCCCCCATTTTTTATTTAACAGTCTGAATACCATCGCAAGCCTGACGCATGATGAACCTGATCAGGCCGAACACGCCATTGAAAGCCTTGCAGACCTTTTTCGCGCCAGCCTTAATGCAGAATCCAGCATCTCTTTAGGACGAGAAATAGAATTGACTCGCGACTATATCGAGCTAGAACAAATGCGCCTGGATGACCGCCTAAAGGTAGAATGGAAACTGGACGCTGATCTTGAAAATATAAGCCTGCCAGCACTGACCCTACAGCCCCTGGTAGAAAATGCCATTTATCATGGCATCGAACCTTTGCCGGAGGGTGGAGCAGTGATCATTGCCATTCGGCAGCAAGATGACTTGAATATACAAATCATCAACCCATTCAATAAGAATAATATGCCAAGCCATCGTAAGGGCAACCAGATGGCGATAAAAAATATCCATGAACGGTTGGATTTAGCCTTTCAAGGGCGGGCAAAAATCTTACATCTTGCTGAAAATGATCTATATAAGGTAGATATAAGGATTCCACTGACGAGTCCCAGATCAACCCATAGTGGTGCTGCTCACTGACCTTAGGCTTTGATCAGCCACCCATAAACATAAAAGAGTTGATCTAGCACTCGGAATCCGCCAACCAGCAGAAAAAATAACATGAATGTACTAATTGTGGATGATGAAAAACCAGCCAGAGACAGACTACGCCGCTTACTAGGTGGGTTGGATGGTTACCGAGTAATTGCCGAAGCGCGTAATGGGAATGAAGCTGTTGAAGCAAATGAACAGCACCATCCGGATATCGTATTGATGGATATTCGCATGCCTGGTATGGATGGTCTTGAAGCCGCCAAGCATATTACTTATCGTGAACAGCCTCCGGCCTTGATCTTCACGACGGCTTTTTCAGATCATGCACTGGAAGCTTTTGAATCTAATGCCGTCGATTATCTGTTGAAACCCGTCAAGGTTGAACGTCTGATGAAGGCCTTGGAGTCCTGCTCAAGAACCAATAAGGCACATTTACATAGCAAAATTGATGAGATTTCCTCACAGGATGTTAGAAAACATATATGTGCCCGAGTGCGGGGCAACCTGGTCCTGATACCTTTGCAGGATATCTATTATTTCCATGCTGAACAAAAATATGTGACCGTGCGTCACAGTGAAGGAGAAGTCCTTATTGAAGAACCCCTCAAGTCATTGGAACAGGAGTTTTCAGACAGTTTCTACCGTATCCATCGTAACGCCTTGGTTCGGCTGGATAAGGTGGCGGGAATGAAAAATAATTCCGATGGTCACCAAGTGTTTTTTAACGATATTGATGCCCAGCTTGAAGTGAGCCGGCGGCATTTGCCTGGAGTCCGTAAAATATTAAAAAACATGTAATCCGATAGGTTATTTCGTTCGCCAACATGTTTGTTCACGAATCCATGGTGCTGCACTATAATGCGCGATCATGAATACACCGTTAGATACATTAAGGATTGCTACTCGTAGCAGCCCACTCGCTTTATGGCAAGCTGAAGAAGTCAGTCGCCGTCTTAAAACCATTTATCCCGATCTCGATATCCAGCTGGTTACGATGAAAACCAAAGGCGATAAAATATTGGATGCGCCCTTGGCCAAAGTGGGCGGTAAAGGTTTATTCGTTAAGGAACTCGAAGCTGGCATGCTGGCCGGTGATGCGGATATTGCGGTGCATTCCATGAAGGATGTTCCCGTAGAGTTTCCACAAGGTCTGGAGTTAAATCTTATTATGCAACGGGAAGACCCTCGAGATGCCTTTGTCTCCAATCAATATCAGAAGCTGTCCGATCTACCCGCGGATGCTGTGGTAGGCACCTCGAGTTTACGGAGACAAACGCAAATCAATGAAAAGTATCCTAACCTCAAGCTGGATTGGCTACGGGGTAATGTGAATACGCGACTTAAAAAACTCGATGAGGGCCAATATGACGCTATCATTCTGGCAGCAGCGGGTCTCAAACGATTAGGTTTTGCTGATCGAATACGCAGTTTCCTGGAGCCTGAAGAGAGTCTACCCGCCATAGGGCAGGGAGCGATTGGTATCGAAACTCGCAGTGATGATGAGTCTGTAAAACAATTACTAGCGCCATTGGCTGATGATGATACAACCAAGCGAGTCCTCGCCGAACGCGCCATGAATGAGACTTTAAAAGGGGGTTGTCAGGTGCCGATCGCAGGGTTCGCGGTGTTGGAAGGAGAGGAATTGTATATTCGCGGGCTGGTGGGTGAACCGGATGGAAGTCGGGTTATTCGGGCAGAAATTCGCGGGCCCTCCAATCAGGCAGTTGAACTGGGAACCCGTTTAGGCCAGGATCTTCTCAATCAGGGCGCGGGGGAAATACTGGCAGCCTTGCATGATTAAGATCGTCCATGCAATCATTGAAAATCCTGGTTACCCGTCCAGCACATCAAAATAAAAACCTGACCGAGCTACTGGAAGGCATCGGGCATACCGTAGTTAACCTACCCACGATTAAGATCCAGCCTGCTCCATCTTCGGCATTTCTGCAACAGTTAGATGACCATATCAGGGATTATGATATGGCATTGTTTGTCAGTCGTAATGCGGTCGATCAAACTTTTAAATATCTGTTACCAAAACATCTTCCTGAAAATATTCAATTAGGAGTTATTGGTAAAGGGAGTCTGATGGCCCTGAACAGCCTAGGTATTCATTCACAGATTATTCCGTCTAGCAATTACAACAGTGAAGGGTTACTGGAAACGGAGGCACTAAAAGCAGTATCAGGTAAAAGCATTATTATTTTTCGTGGTCAGGCGGGTCGCAATCTTTTAGGTGATACTCTGCAGCAACGGGGTGCTAAGGTAACCTATTGCGAGGTTTATCAACGTGTATTGCCCGAATATTCTCCGACCCAGTTAGAAGATCTGCTGGGTACTTTAAATTTTGATCTGGTGGTTTTTACCAGTGCCGAAGGATTACAAAACTGTTTCAAGTTGGTGACTGACTCGCAAGCTCAGGTCATAAAGCAGATTCCCTGGTTATTAATCAGTGAAAGAATGCGTGAAACTGCCCGAAATCTACGACATAATGCTCACATAATTATAGCCAAACGTGCCAGCGACGAAGGTATCCTGCAGGCCATACAAACTTGGCATCGCATTTAAAGGAAACAACTATCACCCATGAAACAACTCGATAAACCAGACCCCGAGCAGACGGATAATAGCACTGAGACGGATAAGGTTGCGGCTAAAGGCACAGGTTCTAGTGTCCAGAAAGAAAAAACCAAAAGCAAAGGGAAGTGGTTGCTCAAGCTCATGGTTTTTTTGGTGGTATTGGGTGGTCTAGCTGCAGCAGCCTATATAGGTTGGCAACGCTTGGTTCAATATGAACAAAATTACCAGGCGTCCCTGGATGAACTAAAAACGCTGATTGAGCAACGTGTTACGCCATCACAATTAAATCAACGTATCACTCCATTGCAACAATCAATGGGTCAGAGTGATGAACGCTTCCTTGCTCTGGAGCAACAACAGCAATCCTTACTATCCTCTACGGAAAAGCTTTATGAACTCTATGGGCGAGATGAAAATGGTTGGAAATTAGCAGAGGTCGAATATCTGCTCTCGATTGCCCAGCACAAACTGGTGCTCGAACATGACTTTGAAGGTGCCGCAAAAACGTTGAATGCCTCTAGTGAACTGATTGGTATGTTGGGGGATCCCGGGCTTTTACCGGTAAGGGTTCAAATTAATGATGAGGTTGCCCAGTTAAAGACCCGGCTGAGACCTGACCTGGTAGGAATGACTTTAACGGTTTCGCGATTAAGTCGTCAGATCACTCATCTAAGACCGGGTTATCAATCACGTGATCAAGAATCAAAACCAGAAATTGTGCCACCAGCTGCTGAAACTGTAGATCATCGAAGCTACGATGAGCGCCTCATCGATTTTATGAAATCTCTGGTCACGATAAAATCCAGCCAACCTGAAGAAATGGATGTTGAGCAAACGGCCATCATTAATGTCACTGAAAAGCTGGAGGATAACCTCAAGCTGACCCGCTGGAGCCTGCTGGACCGAGATGCCCACCAATACCAACGCCTGATGCAGGAAAATGTCAGCCTGTTCGAACAGTATTATGATCTTAAAGATGCAGCCAATGCTGATTTTTATGAAGCGTTACTTAACCTGAAAAAGTCCAGCATTAAACCGGAACTTCCTGATATCAGTGGTTCCTTGAGATTATTAAAACAGATACAACAGAAACGAGAGAAAGAGACCCAGGAGTCTCAACAGGAGGCCGATAATGGTTAAGTTTTTCATCAGTCTCTTGATCCTGGTTATTGCGGTTCTGTTGGCCGTGCTATTCGTTCAAAACGACCCGGGTTTTGTATTGATAAAATATGGCGATTTTTCCCTGGAAACCAGCCTGGCCTTCGGTATTGTGGCCGTTGCAATACTGGCAGTAACCGTTCAGATTGTATTGAAGTTAATACTTGCCATTTGGAGATTACCAAGAACTTTAAAAAGGCAGGCCGAGCATCGGCGCATCGATAAAAGTCGTAAATTATTGAACCAGGGCCTTATTGATTTAGCGGAGGGTCGTTTTGAACAATCCGAGCATAATCTGGTAAAGCTAATCGATTACGCAGAAAATCCTTTACTGAATTATCTAGCCGCAGCTAGGGCGGCTCAACAGTTGGGCAAGTATGACAATCGTGACAATTATCTTAAAGATGCCCATGATGCCAAGCCAGAGGCTCAAATTGCTATTGGCGTAACTCAGGCTGAATTACAGCTGGCCTCCAATCAGACTGAAAGAGCCTTGGCCACGTTAACGCATCTACGTACTGTGGCCCCTAAACATGATTATGTGCTCAAATTATTGTCTCGGGTTCATTTCCAGATGAATGATTGGTCCGCGCTCTGTGATCTGCTCCCCGAAGTGCGCAAGAAAAAACTATTACGAGAAGACAAGCTCAAACAGTATGAACTCAGTGCCTTTACCGGTTGCCTGGATGATGCTGGTAAACAGGATGCCGAGTCCCTAGATAAAGCCTGGAATAAGTTGCCTAAAGCGTACCAGACAGATGCGGACCTCATCTTGCATTACATCGGCCTGGCGAATCAATTTGAGATGACCAGTAATAAAATTGCACAGATAGTGGTCAAGTCGATCAATCAACAGTGGAATCCACGGCTGGTTGATTATTATGGCCAATTGCGTTTGGAAGATACCTCTCAGCAATTGAATACGGCTGAAAAATGGCTACAGGATTATGGTAGCAGTGATGTATTACTCCTGGCCCTTGGTCGTATCTGTATCCGCCTTAAACTGTGGGGAAAGGCACAAAATTATCTCGAAGCCAGTATTGGTATTCGACCCAGTGCTGATAGCTGTATTGAACTGGCCCATCTTTTGAGCAGGGAAGAACTCAATGAGCGGGAGAAAGCTTGCCAATATTATCAACAGGGGCTTGAACTCTCTTTGGGGACGGTTTCTAAAGAACAACCACTGGTCAGTATTTGATCAACCTTTGTTGAATTAACCCCACCCCTATCATTGAGACTGTTGTGCTTGCAAAAGCTATAGTCTCAGTATGAAAGCTGTTAATTTAAAACCATTCGAAGAACTGTGCTTTGACAATCGTTTTGTCAAATGTCTGCCCGCCGATCCTAATCTGGAAAACCGAAGACGCCAGGTCAGTAATGCCTGTTATTCCTGGGTGCATCCTACCCCGGTCCGTGCTCCTTCACTGGTCTGCTGGTCACGAGAAATGCTGGCTGAATTAGGCCTGAATGAGGCGGATAGCCAATCCAACGAGTTCCTGCAGATCTTTGCCGGTAACTTATTGCTGGAGGGTATGCAGCCACACGCTATGTGTTATGGCGGTCATCAGTTTGGGCATTGGGCAGGACAGTTAGGTGATGGTCGTGCCATCTTGCTCGGTGATATCAAAAATGAAAAAGAGCAATACTGGTCTTTGCAGTTAAAGGGGGCTGGACCTACACCTTATTCACGCTCAGCGGATGGGCTCGCGGTATTACGTTCATCCCTGCGAGAATTCCTCTGTAGTGAAGCAATGTACCATCTGGGGGTACCCACTACCAGAGCATTAAGCCTGGTATTGACAGGTGAATCAGTGGTGAGGGACATGTTTTATGATGGAAATCCACAGCACGAGCCTGGAGCCATCGTCTGTCGTGTTGCCCCCAATTTTATCCGTTTTGGCAATTTTCAGATACTGACGGCCCAAGGTGATGTCGATACGCTCAAGCAACTCGTGAATTTTACCATCGAAACGGAATTCCCTGATTTGGGATCACCCTCTAAAGAAGTCTATGCGGAATGGTTCAAGCGGGTTTGCCAATTGACTGCGGATATGGTGGTTGAGTGGATGCGAGTAGGATTTGTCCATGGCGTAATGAACACAGATAACATGTCCATACTGGGACTGACTATTGATTACGGACCCTATGGGTGGTTAGAAAATTTTGATCCGGACTGGACGCCAAATACAACGGATGCTCAAGGCAAGCGCTATCGTTTTGGAACTCAGCCACAGATTGCGCAATGGAACCTTTTGCAGCTGGCAGAAGCCATATACCCTTTGATCGAAGATGTTAAACCATTAGAACAAGCCTTACAGTTTTATGCTGATTATTATCAGCAAAGCGCCCAAACCATGTATGCAAAAAAGCTCGGGTTTAAACAGTCGAACTCCCAAACGGAGAAACTTTCTTCTGCTTTAAATCAATTATTACAAACAGTAGAAACCGATATGACTTTATTCTATCGGGGACTGTCACAACTGAGTATGGATCAAAAAGAGATTGATAATGAGGGGCGGTTGCGCCAAGTTTTTGATAAATCCTGGTATCAACCCGATCAAATTGATGTCGCATATCTCAATCAGCTTCGTGATTGGTTGCACCAGTATCAGTCTGCCCTTAGAACAAACGGAATAGATGAGCAGTACCGTGTGCAGCATATGAATAACGTCAATCCAAAATACGTTTTACGTAATTATCTGGCTCAACTGGCTATCGATCAAGTTGAACAAGGTGATAATGCGTTGTTGCATGAGTTGCTCGAGGTATTTCGTAACCCCTATGATGAACAACCTGAGAAAGAAAGATATGCTGAAAGAAGGCCGGAATGGGCTCGACATAGAGCCGGCTGTTCGATGTTGTCCTGCAGTTCCTAGCGAATTCGATAGGCAGAATGGCAGCTGACACAGCTTGAAGTAATTTCACCGAGATGCGCATAGGCTGCAGCCAGGTCACCTTCCTCAGCAATGCGTGCAAACTGACTTGCAGCCCTGTGCATGCGGGTTCCGGTTTGACGCATGCCCTCCGGCATGAGCGGAGCCATGTGACTGGCACCATGCGATTCAAGCGAACTCATCCCCAACCGTTGTTCGGCAACTTCAGCTGCCTTATCACCTTCTCCACTCGCCAGGTGATGTAAGATTTCATCAAGGGCACGCAAATGATCACGCATATTGGCCATCATGTGTTGCTGCATCATTTCGGGTAACTGAACCCATTGCCTTGATTCTGAAAAAGCAGTTAAGGGTAAACACAAGGTAATACACAAAATACAAGTTCGATGGATGAATAATCTTTTCATAATGACCTTCAGATATTACTTTTAGGGATCAAGTTTACTTGCTCATGGGTTTTTATCCATTGCTTAATAATCCTAATTCAGAAAAACAAAACACGTCATCACCGATAATCAAATGGTCGAGGACTCGAATTTCAACCAGTGCTAGCGCTTGTTGCAGGTGTGATGTGATCTCGATATCGGATGGACTGGGTTCTGCGATGCCCGATGGATGATTGTGCGCAAAAATCACAGCTGCGGCATTATCGGCCAGGGCCTGTTTTACCACTTCCCTGGGATATACACTGGCGCTGCTGATGCTGCCAGAAAAAAGTTCCCGGAACACGATGACACGATGTTTCGAATCCAGCATCAGGCAACCAAAAATTTCCTGCGTGTAATCACGCAATAACGCATGAAGATAGGCTTGGGTTTGTTGTGGGCTGTTTAAGACCACTTCACGTTTCAGGTTTTCATTGAGATGTCGACGCGCCATTTCAAGTACCGCCTGTAACAAGGCAAATTTGGCAGTGCCTAGTCCCTTGCGGTCACAAAATGCTTGTTGCTGACTGGTTAATAACCCACGTAAAGAGCCAAAGTCATGGAGTAAATCACGTGCCAGGTCAACGGCAGATTTCCCCGGTATTCCGGTACGAAGAAAAATAGCTAACAATTCGGCATCTGAAAGGCTTTGCGCGCCTTTGCTTAAAAGTTTTTCTCGAGGTCTTTCATCTTGGGGCCAATCGCTGATCGCCATGTTTTCATCCCTGTGCTGGTTCCCTTGTCGATTTGTCTGATAACATAGAACATATGTCTGAATTGCTCAATAAAAATATTCTGCTTGGAATTACTGGAGGTATCGCGGCTTACAAGTCAGCAGAACTCTGCCGCTTACTGATTAGGCAGGGTGCTCATATAAAAGTTGTGATGACTCCTGGCGCCTGTGAATTTATTCAACCCTTAACCTTTCAGGCATTGAGTGGGCATCAGGTGTATGTGGATTTATTCGATGCAGGTGCAAATAACGCCATGGATCATATCGAATTAGCCAGATGGTCTGATCTCCTGCTCATTGCCCCTGCCTCAGCCGATTTTCTGGCCAAGTTAAGCCAGGGCTACGCAGATAATCTTTTACTGACAGTGGCATTGGCCAGCCAAAATACCATTGCTGTGGCACCAGCGATGAATCAACAGATGTATCAGGATCAGGCTACCCAGCAAAACTTACAGCTACTCAATCAACGTGGCGTGCTTATTTGGGGGCCAGATGAAGGTGAGCAGGCCTGCGGAGAAATCGGGCCAGGGCGTATGCTGGAACCTGAGGTGTTATCACGACATACGGTTGACTTTTTTAAACCCGGTCAACTTACCGGTAAACACGTTATGATCACGGCTGGACCGACCAGAGAAGCGATTGATCCTGTGCGTTTTATTTCAAATCGCAGTTCTGGAAAAATGGGCTATGAGTTGGCTCGGGCCGCGAGAGATTCTGGTGCCACCGTTACTTTAGTGAGTGGACCTGTTTGCCTGCAGCCACCGTCTCAGGTAAATCTTTTAAAGTGCCAAAGTGCTGAAGAGATGTTGAATCAGGTAATGTCAGTAATAACTGAACAAGACATTTTTATTGCCAGTGCTGCGGTTGCTGATTATCGTCCTCATCAAATAGCTGATCAAAAGATCAAGAAAACCGACGAAACATTGACACTTCCATTGGTAAAAAATCCGGATATTTTATCAACTGTAGCCCATTTATATCCGCGTCCCTTTTGTGTGGGTTTTGCTGCAGAAACGACGGATCTCGAGTTAAATGCTAGAAATAAACTAGAGAACAAAAAGCTGGACTTGATTGCAGCCAACTGGGTAAATGATGAGAAATCCGGATTCGATGTTGATGATAATGCGCTCTCAGTTATATGGCCCGGAGGCATGCAAGAGTTACCGCATCAACCAAAATCACTGATCGCGGAACAGCTAATTGATATAATTGCCAAGCGATTTTTATTAGTAGAATAATTTCACTTCTAATCAAGACACATGACTGAACATTTTAAAAATACCGCTGAGATTTTAATCGAGGCATTACCTTACATTCAGGCATTGGATAGTAAGACCGTGGTGATTAAATACGGCGGTAATGCCATGGTGGACGAGGGATTAAAGAGTAGTTTTGCCCAGGACATCGTTTTGCTAAAACAGGTGGGAGTGAATCCTGTCATTGTTCATGGAGGTGGTCCCCAGATTGGTAGACTGCTGGAGCGTATTGGTAAAGAGAGTACCTTTATCCAGGGCATGCGTGTCACTGACAGTGAAACCATGGATATTGTGCAAATGGTATTAGGTGGGTTGGTCAACAAAGAAATTGTTTCGCTCATCAATACTCACGGAGGTCGGGCAGTCGGTTTAACTGGTAAGGATGGCGGGTTGATCAATGCGCGTCGACTGGAATTGATTCCACAGTCGGAGCAAACATCAGAAATGATCGATCTTGGGCATGTAGGTGAAGTTGAAAGTATAGATCCCGCAGTTGTTAAAATGCTAGATGATGACGATTTCATACCGGTTATTGCACCCGTGGGCGTCGGTAAGGACGGTGCTTCCTATAACATCAATGCCGATATAGTGGCGGGTAAACTGGCTGCCGTCCTCGGGGCAGAAAAACTGTTATTACTGACTAATACTCCGGGGGTGTTAAACAATGACGGGGAGTTATTGACCGGTCTCACCGCGGCGTCTACGGATGATTTGATCAAGGAGGGTGTCATCCATGGCGGTATGTTGCCTAAAGTGGATTGTGCTCTGGATGCGGTTAAATCCGGCGTCAAAACCAGTCATATTATCGATGGCAGGGTCAAACACTCTGTTTTGCTTGAACTATTAACTAATCGTGGGGTGGGTACCCTGATAAAGGGTTAATAGTTTAACAGGCCTGGAGGAGCAGGTGGTTGATTCTTGCGGGCTTCAGCCGCTTGTTGAGCCTGCGTTAACTCGCGGTAACGTAATAAATCATTGGCATATTGTTGTTTAACACGGTCGCGTTCATCCAGTTTAAGTGCCAGTTGCTGCTGGATATTCAGAATTTTTTCGGAAAAATATTCGATGTTTTGAGCGAGGCCGCCAGGTACTACCAAATCTTTTTCAATATATTGCTGATAAGCTCTTTGTTCGAGTCGATCCAGCTTGGCTTGTTCATTCTTAATGTTTTTGCGTAATAATTTTATGACTGATTCGATGACTGCCACGCGTTCATCCTTGGCTTCAAGAATTTCACTTTCATTACTAAATGTCATCAGTAGCACATTGTCATGATGATCCTGGATAGCCTTTTGTCGCGCGGCTAGTTCAGCCTGACGGCGAGCTTCTTCCTCGAGGCGTTTACGTTCCGCGCGCTCGCGTTTACGTTGTTCCGGAGATATCGCAGCTTCCTTGGTTTCGAGTACTCGGCCATCCGGGGTTAAAGTATGGTGTTTCTGTTTTGCCTGATCGACGGGTAAACGATCGCTGTAACGGATATTACCTTCTTCATCTACCCACTTGTAGAGTTTTGTGGCGTCTACAGGTACAGAAAAAAAGACCAGGCAGGCAATAGCAGGCAATAGATGCCCAGTTAAGCTATTACGTGCATATGAAATGGCCATGCTGCCAACAGGTCTCCTGTCGATCAATTGTATTTATTGCATTCTCGGGCATACCCAGAGAATATTTTTGTCTGACTATCAGATTAATAATAGACCAAATCAGGCGCTTTGTAATCCTCGGTCATTACGCGGAAAGCGCTGGCTGGAGACTCTGGGGATTAATGACGGAGCCATTGATCTAAGATCCCGATAACAGAGCATAAATGCTTTGCACATATTCCTCATCCGCAGTTCTGACGATCGCTGCGATCCCGAGGTTTTGCGTTTTCCAATTCGTGTTTAGTTCAACAATGTGCTTGACCTGAGGTTTTAGGTCAATATCTGGTGACAAATAGCGGACAACACGTTGGTGGTTTAGTTTCCGGCCCGCATTTTCACCGCGCTTTACCTGGTTGCTTAAATGATCCTCGAATACCACAAATTGGAGTTTGTAGGGTTGATCTTTGGATGTTTGGCTGGTTAATTCAAGATGATATTGGTGGTCTTGTGGAAGTATCGTTAAGCTGAGGTTTACCTCGGCTTTAAGTTGATTGGAATGTTTAATTTTTTCGAGAACACTATGTGTACCCCGAGCTTCAAGACCGTCAACAAAAAATTCTGGCGTATAGATGCTGGACTGTTGATTAATGGCGGCTAAACGACGTTGGCGGTCAGTATATTGAGGACTCGCAAATTCATCTTTCCAACCAATGTAATCCCAGTAATCAACATGAAATGAGAGCGCGAGTAAGTCTAGGTTGGATTGTGGTACTTTAATCAGCTGATCCAGCCAGCGGTCTGCAGGAGGACAGCTGCTACAGCCTTCAGAAGTATAAAGTTCAACAACGGCTTTTTGATAAGGTCCGCTGTGTACGACCAGTGGATTACCTGCAAAGCTTGCGGGCATGGTCAAGGAGGCCAATAATAAACAGGAAAATTTTGTCAGATTTTTAATGAGCATCATCCAGGCGCAGGCAAGTAAACTCGTTCATTTGACTTTGTTTATGGCCCTGGGGTTCCCAATTCATATATTTTATTCGATACCGTATTGAGACCGGTAAGCTTGAACTGCTGAGAGTTGGGCCTTATTGCCCTGTTTTTGAAGATAACTCATGATATCGGTTAACCGAATGATGGGTATCACCTGTATACCTTGTTCCTCGAGTTCCTGAATGGCAGAAGACTGGCCCTGGCCACGTTCCTGGCGATCAAGGGCGATAGTGACTGCGCTTACTCTGGCCCCTAAAGACTCAATGAGTTGCATTGATTGCCTGATAGCCGTACCCGCCGTAATCACATCATCAATAACCAGTATTTCACCGTGCAATTCAGCCCCCACTATCTGACCGCCCTCCCCATGATCTTTCTTTTCCTTGCGATCAAATGCATAGGGTTTATTGATTGAAAATTGTTCAAACAGGCTCGCTGCAGTTAATGCTGCAAGTGGTATACCCTTGTAGGCGGGTCCAAATAAAAGATCAAAGTGCACTTCTGCATGATGAATGGCCTGGGCATAAAATTTACCTAAGGCCGCCAGATCTGCGCCAGTATTGAACAAACCGGCATTAAAAAAATAGGGACTGACGCGTCCGGATTTAAGCGTGAACTCACCGAATCTCAATACGCCGCGTTGAATACAATAGCCCAGAAAATGTTGTTGAAAATCCAGCATGATTTACCCGTTCAGTTGATTGTGCGGTATGATAGCACGTTGGTAAGCCAGCCCATTCCATACTGGCATTTCTTTATTTAAGCTCTTTCCGTTCAATGAAAGTAATATCTATAAATACCAATGGTATTCGGGCTGCTGCCCGCAAAGGATTTTTTGACTGGTTACCTCAGCAGGATGCCGATATTGTTTGTATTCAGGAAACCAAGGCACAAATCGAACAATTGGGTGATACCCTATATCATCCCTCTGACTACCACGTAACCTACTGTGATGCATTAAAGAAAGGTTATAGCGGAACGGCTATCTATGCACGTAAAGAACCACTGGAAATTATACGGGGCTATGCAGATAGTGAATTTGATAATGAGGGTCGATACCTAGAGTATCGTTACAAGAATATTTCTTTTGTTTCACTGTATGCCCCTTCGGGTTCTTCCGGTGAACATCGACAGGCGTCAAAAGAGCGTTTTTTAAAAAGTTTTAAACTGCACTTACAAGCACTTAAACGAAAACGCCGTCAGTTTATTATTTGCGGTGACTGGAATATCGCGCATCATGAAATTGACTTGAAGAACTGGAAATCGAACCAGAAAAATTCCGGGTTTTTACCGCACGAACGACAGTGGATGACACAAATTTTTGATGATATCGGTTTTGTCGATGCCTTCAGAACTGTGCAACCCGGGGCTGATCACTATACCTGGTGGTCCAATCGGGGTCAGGCCTGGGATAAAAATGTGGGTTGGCGAATTGATTACCAGGTGGTTACGCCAGGTTTAAAACCACATATCCAGTCAGCATCAATCTATAAAGCGCAACGTTTTTCTGATCATGCGCCGTTAATTATGGATTACGATTTTAACATTCATGAATAAACCGGCATTCATTCATGGCTGGTCCGAATCCTTTTTGGTCTATAAAAACCGAAAAGTGATCGCCATGCTATTTCTCGGTTTTTCCGCAGGCCTGCCTCTGTTACTGGTATTCGGGACCTTGTCAGCCTGGTTAAGAGTAGAAGGGGTCGATAAAACCACAATTGGGTTCGTCAGCTGGGTAGCGTTGGCCTATGGCATTAAATTCCTATGGTCTCCGCTGGTAGATCGGTTGTCGCTTCCGCTGTTAACCCATCATTTAGGTCAAAGACGAGGTTGGATGCTATTAGCCCAAGTGGGCGTCATCGTGGGTCTATTCAACATGTCATTCAGTGATCCACTGACACAGTTGCAACTGGTGGTGCTCTTTGCCGTGATGACAGCATTTTCATCCGCGACCCAGGATATTTGTATCGATGCCTGGCGCATTGAGTCACTGGATGAAGAATATCAGGGTGCCATGGCCGGTGCCTATCAACTGGGTTATCGGCTGGGTATGATCGTTGCCGGAGGAGGTGCTTTCAGCCTGGCACATTTTTTTTCATGGACTGTTGCTTACCAATTCATGGCCATCTTGATGTTTATTGGTGTGGTAACCGTTTTACTGGTCTCTGAGCCAGAAAAGCATATTAGTGAGCAAGATATTGCTGCCGAAAAAAAGGTAATAGCCACCGTCGAAAAGTATCATTTTGTTTTTAATTCTCTGCGCCGGGCTCAGCTTTGGTTTTTAGGTGCGGTGGTTGGACCCTTTGCAGATTTCTTTAAACGTCATGGTCTTTTTGCGATCATTATTCTGAGCTTTATCATGGTATTCAGAATCAGTGATATCACCCTGGGAGTCATGGCTAACCCTTTTTATATTGATATGGGTTATACCGAGCTAGAAATCGGGTTGGTGACGAAAACGGTGGGCCCCCTGGTGACTATTATGGGGGCCTTGTTGGGCGGTGTCATGGTCATGCATTACGGTACCATGAGAATGTTAATGACAGGTGCCATTCTCGTGGTATTCACTAATTTATTATTTGCCTGGTTGGCCACATTACAAGCGGATGTGATTTATCTCATCATGGTTGTGGGTGCCGATAATCTTGCAGCAGGCATCGCAACTACGACATTTATTGCTTATCTATCAGCCTTAACCAATAAGGCTTATACCGCGACCCAGTATGCCTTGTTCAGTTCCATCATGTTGCTATTGGCCAAGTTTGTGGCTGGTTTTTCAGGGGTGGTGGTGGATGCGACCAGTTACCCGGTTTTCTTTATCTATGCTGCCGCATTGGGATTGCCTTCAATACTTTTGATCCTGTTTTTAATGCAAAAAGAAAAGCAAGAGATGGGTTATACCCCTGAGGCAGCGCAATAATTCACAGCAAGAACTGAGTCCGGTTATACTATTTCTTTTTTAGCGAAGACTAACTTGACAGAAAAACAGGATATTAAACCTCCGGTTATCATGACCTTTTCTGGGCATGATGCCACTGGTGGGGCAGGCATTACTGCAGATATTGAAGCGATCATGAGTCAGGGGTGCAGAGCAGCCACCGTGGTAACCTGCCTCACCGTACAGGATAGTGTCGATGTCTCCAGCCTGATTCCTATAGGAGATGATATTGTTATTCAATCCGCCCGTGCTGTATTGGAGGATATGCCGGTATCCGCCTTCAAGATTGGGCTGCTCGGCAGTGTTGAGGTGATCGAAGCCGTACATTCAATTTTGTATGATTATGCTGATGTTCCAGTGGTTTTTGATCCTATTCTGGCGAGCGGTGCAGGTACCGAGTTGGCTGATGATGAATTGATCAATGCCATGCAAAACCTGTTGTTACCGATCACTCATGTGTTAACGCCCAATACCCTGGAGGCCGCTTCGCTGGTTCCGGAAGCGGATACAGTCGCTGCCATGGCAAGTGGTTTAATCGATCGTGGATGCGACCATGTGTTGGTGACCGGTACTCACGATAACAACCATCAAGTGATCAATCGTCTTTATCATAATCATCGTGAAATTGATGCGTTCGAATGGCCCAGGTTGAAACATGATTATCATGGCAGTGGTTGTACTCTGGCGGCGACCCTGGCTGCTTTACTGGGTCAGGGACTGGATCCCTTATCTGCGGCAAGGGAGGCCCAAAATTTCACCTGGCATAGTCTCCATAAGGCGCATCGCTTGGGTATGGGTCAGCATTTTCCAAACCGTCTTTTTTGGGTAGAGGATGAATAAAAGACCGGCGCTGTATGGTCTGTATGGCATTACGGATTCAACATTACATCCCGATACTACAAGATTGCTGGCAGCCGTTGCTCAAGCTATAAAGGGTGGTCTTAGTATTCTTCAATACCGTAATAAATTAGCCGATTCCATGCAAAAATATGAACAGGCTAAAGCCTTGCGCACTTTATGCAGCGCATCTGGAGTCACGTTTATTATTAATGATGATCCCGAACTTGCGCTTGCGGTTAATGCCGATGGTGTACACGTCGGGAAGGATGACACGCGGTTATTATCGATACGCGAAAAATTCGGCAATCATTTAATCATGGGCTGTTCCTGTTATAACGATATTGAACGGGCTCGCCTGGCTGAAAGGGATGGCGCAGATTATGTCGCATTCGGACGTTTTTATCCGTCCAAAACCAAACCCAACGCGGTAAAGGCTACGCCCCTTTTACTTCGGCGAGCCCATGAGCAGCTTAACATTCCTATCTGCGCGATAGGTGGAATAGTACCTGAGAATGCAGCAGCGTTGATTAAAAGCGGTGCAGACATGGTCGCGGTCATCCATGGGTTGTTTGCGGCAGCTGATATTCATCAGCAAGCGCATGATTTTAATCGTCTATTTATCTGAGATATTTAAGTTCACTGAGGTTCTAACCACTCCGGATATTGCGTAGAATAGCGCGTCCGCAGTTTTATCAAGATGGAAGTTATTATGAGCCTATCCCATACCCAGTCAGAAGCCTTATTTCAACGGGCCAAGGTTTCGATACCTGGCGGTGTCAATTCTCCTGTGAGAGCGTTTAATGGGGTAGGCGGCACCCCCTTATTTATTCAGCGGGCTCAGGGCCCCTATCTTTATGATGCCGATGACAATCAGTATATCGATTATGTCGGATCCTGGGGACCGATGATTTGTGGGCATGCCCACCCTGAAATTATTGAGGCCGTGCAGGCTGCAGCGAAAAACGGATTGAGTTTTGGGGCGCCCACTGAGTTGGAGATTGAGCTCGCCGATAGGATATGCGAGATCATGCCGGGTATGGACCAGGTGCGCATGACCAATTCCGGTACCGAGGCCACAATGTCAGCGATCCGCCTGGCTCGCGGATTTACCGGACGTGACAAAATTGTAAAATTTGAAGGCTGTTACCATGGTCATGGTGATAGCTTATTGGTGAAGGCAGGATCCGGGGCATTAACTCTGGGAGTACCCAGCTCTCCAGGTATACCCAGGGCATTGGCAGAGAATACCCTCACACTTGAGTACAACAATGCCGAGCAGGTGCAGCAATTGTTCAATGACATCGGTGACCAAATCGCCTGTGTGATTGTAGAGCCTGTGGCTGGGAATATGAACTGTATCCCGCCCAAACCAGGATTTCTGGAAGGCATCAGGCAAGCCTGTGATCAACACGGCGCCGTGTTTATTATTGACGAAGTCATGACAGGTTTCCGTGTTGGGCTTTCCGGTGCCCAAGGTGTCTATAACATAGTGCCTGACCTGACTGCACTGGGTAAGGTGATTGGTGCTGGTATGCCGGTAGGTGCTTTTGGTGGAAAGCAGGAAATCATGAACCATTTGGCCCCAGTGGGCCCTGTTTACCAGGCCGGTACATTGTCTGGAAACCCCATAGCGATGACTGCAGGACTGAAAAATCTTGAAATCATCAGTCGTCAAGGATTTTTTGAAGAACTCACTGCCAAAACGAATTTCTTGGTAGAAGGTATTCTGGCCGCAGCCTCAGCTCAAGGTATCGCGATGACTGCTAACAAGGTCGGAGGCATGTTTGGTTTATTCTTTACAGATGAGGAAAAGGTCGAAAGTTTTAACGACGTAACCCAGTGTAATATCGAGCAGTTTAAACAGTTTTTTCATGCCATGCTTGAGCGCGGAGTGTATATGGCTCCCTCAGCGTATGAGGCTGGTTTTGTCAGCTCAGCACATGATCAGACAGTGTTACAACAAACAGTTGATCACGCGGCAGAAACCTTCAGGCTGTTGGACTGAATATAGCTTGAGTAATGCCAGTTTGACTCGGTGAAGTTTACTGGGCGCCCAGCAAACCTTTCTTCAGCCCTTTGTCAGCCGGGTATTGGCCCAGCCAAATTTCAACAAGGGCTTTCTTGAAGTCATCGCCTGCAATGGTGCCGAGTAATGTATCGTTTTTAAACATGTTACAGCCCTTTTGGGGTAGACACTCGAATATATAGACGTCCCCTTTTTTAGCACTTTCTCCAAAGAAACTATACATGCGATCGATACGATCTTGTAAGGCGCTCAAAGTATCCGCATCCTGGTTTTTTTCAAAACCGTCACGAAATGCCTTAAGCAGTTTTTTGCTCGCAAATTCCTTGTAAACGACATTCAATTGAATTCTCAGGGCGCTGTTTTGAGCCAAGACTTCTTCCAGGCTACTGGCTTTTTGTCCAAGATATAATGAGCCAACATAGACATCGATCCATAATTTTTCACGCAACCCGATGCCATTGAGTATCAGAGTGTCACCATTGGCGGCAGTAATCTGATCCTCGACGCTAACCCCAGATAATTCAGCGCTTAGAGATAAGCTGGAAAAGCCCATCAAGAGAAAGAATATAAATCCATGAAGGTTAGCTGATCTATTCATGTTATTTTTTACCTTTAGTTTTTCTTACCTCATCCATGTCTAGTGCTTTAACTTTATCAATGAGTTCACCAATTGCATTCTCAGGAATGCTACCGGGTTGTGCAAATACCAGCATGGCTTCTCGAAATACCATAATGGTAGGTATCGAGCGAATACTGAAGTGTGCGGCAATTTCTTTTTCCTGCTCAGTATTGACCTTGGAAAAAACAATATCCTCGTATTTCTCCGAAGCAGCTTCGAAAATTGGGGCAAATTGCCGGCAAGGACCACACCAGGGCGCCCAAAAATCAAAAATAACGATATTGTTATCTTCAACCATTGCTTCAATGTTTTCTCTTTTTGCTTCTACAACCGCCACTCTTTTACTCCAGCATTTACAATGAGAGGATTATAACTGATACACGCTGCGGGTGTAACGCTTAACCGCGGCATTATTTCTCGCCAGGTTTGACATACTGGATGACCCCCAGCCGAATCAATTCTGCGTGTAAAACCACGGCGCGATCGAGACATTGAGGCACCTCCAGTAATTGTTGTTTCAAGGTTGAGTCCAAAGGCAATAAGTAAATCAACTGATAAACGATGTCACAAAAGTTTCTTTCTTTTTCTTTTGCGCCCTTTTGATTTGATACGTGTTCTAATAACTCCGACATGTAATAAAACTGATCCGGGATATCTTGCTCCGGCTCTTCCTCGATAAACTCAACATCTGCAATGAGCAAACCACTTTGTTGTGTTTTGGTCGAAAGTACCCGAAAACGCTTTTGCCCGCGGACCGTAATACCCAACAATCCATCCGCACGGTTTTGCCAATCAGTAACCGCAGCCGAGGTACCCGTGGTGAAAATTTCAACCTCACTATCCGTTTCTTCTCCCTGGTAGATTAATACGATACCGAAGGGTTTGGTTTCGCGCATGCATTCAGCAATCATGTCACTGTATCGCGGTTCAAATATTTTTAACGGTAGGGAGTTACCCGGGAGTAAAACAGTTTTTAATGGGAATAGCGGCAATTGCATCAGGTCTAGGACTCTGTCGGGTCACCCCAGCGTGGTGACAGGTTATTTTCTATATCCAGTTGATCCAGAATTCGACTGATGACAAAGTCAACCAGGTCTTGAACGGACGTTACGCCCTGATAAAAGGCTGGATTAGGTGGTAGGATCACTACGCCTTGATTGGATAATCGCAGCATATTCTCCAGGTGTAAACTTGAAAATGGCGTTTCTCTTGGCACGAGAATGAGACGCTTGCGCTCCTTGATAACGACGTCTGCAGCACGATGAATCAAGTTATTACTCAAGCCCTGGGAAATGGCTGCAAGCGTACCCATGGAGCATGGGCACACCACCATGGCATCGGCGACGGATGAACCGCTGGCGATAGGTGCTGTCCATTGATCCTTGCCATATACCGCCAATTTCTCCGGATCACAATTAAAATATTGGCACAATTGACTGTGCATTTGTTGGGGGTTTGCACCCGGCTTTAAGTCAGATTCCATAGCCAGTACAATTTGCCCCGGTTTGGAGCTGACAAATTGAACTTGAACCTCAGCCAGAAGTAGCTGTTCCAAAAGGCGCAAGGTAAAGGGTGCACCGGAAGCACCGGTCATGGCCACAGTGATACGTTTCATGTTTGAGCCTTTAATTTTTCCTGTTCCGTAAGTTGTGCTGTGGCGCTGGATAACCGGGCAATAAGATTTTCCAGAAAGATGCGGTAATACTGCAATTGAGTCTCAACAGAGGCTTTTTCCAGCAAGGTGCCGCTGACTACCATCAACGAAACATCCGTTCGAGCCCTTATCGATGCCTGGCGGGGTTCGCGAGTAATGAAAGCGATTTCTCCAAAACAATCTCCTTGATACATACGACCAATAACTACATCCTCTTTCATGACCTCAACACCACCCTTGGTGATGATATAGAAAGAGGTTTCTATTTCACCCTCGGAAACGATAAGTTCACCTTTTTTATAATCATACCATTCACTGGCATCGACAACTTCAGTGATCTGCTCATCGCTGAAATCTTTGAAAAATTTCAGATAACGCAACGTGGCCCATTTTTCCTTCATGTCAATGCGTTGTCCCACACCACGAAGGCGACCATAAGCCTTGGACAACTCGGTGGCCAGTTGTTGCGCACTTTCATATCGATCATCGATCTTCTTTTTAAGACACTTTTCACAGATATCGATGACCTGCTGAGGGACATCAGGCCTGAGTACAGATAATGGATCGGGTTCCAGGTTGGTAATCTGGTACATCAGTGATTCCAGATTGCTGGCTTTAAACAGGGGGCGTCGAGCGAGTAGGGCGTACATGACCGCTCCCAGGGAGTAGATATCTGATTGCTCAACGAGGATTTTTTCCTCGGTCAATTGTTCCGGGGGTAGGTACATGGGACTACCCTGCACCTGGGAAACCTCACTATCTCCCATATCAAAGTGGGCAATACTGAAGTCCATGATTTTCACTTCACCCTCTATGCTCAGCATTATATTACCGGGTTTTAAGTCTCTATGAATCACCCCCTGTCGATGCACATAGTCCAGACCCTTAGCACATTGATACATGACATCGATAATCTGGTTGGTATTTAAAACGCGATCACCCGTCACGTATTCTTGCAGGGTTTCTCCATCCACGTATTCCATGACAATATAGTTCCATTTGTCCTGTTGTCCGGCATCATAAACTGCAGTTACCGAAGGATGATGCATCCGTCCTGCTGAATAGACTTCCCCAAAGAACCCTTCTCGCATCTGTTGTGCCTGTTGGGCATTGACACCATCGAATTCATGGGCCAATTTTATGGCCACAGGGCGTTGGACAAATGGGTCATAAGCCTCATAAACGACACCCATGGAACCCTTACCGATGGTACGTTTGATCAGGTATTTAGAAATTTTTTTGGGGCGAGGCGTTTTTTTTACCATCTTTTTAATGTTGCAGTGCTTCAATTAATTTTTGATGAAGTCCATCAAAACTACCATTACTTAATATAATGATCTGATCATCCGCTTGTGCCATTTGGGCTAAATAAAGGACAATTTCATCAATATTACCCTTTATTATAAAACGTTCTGACTGTAAGTCTGCGATAGCTTGCATGTTCCACTGCAGTGATTGATTGTCATATAAAACAACCACATCAGCAGAGTGAAACGCATCGGCCAGTGAGTCTGCGTGAACACCCATTTTCATGGTATTTGAGCGGGGCTCAAATACTGCAATTAATCGTCCCTTTCGTAAAGGTTTAAGTGCTGCCAAAGTTTGCCGGATCGCTGTGGGATGATGCGCAAAATCATCCACAATCGTAATGTCGTTAATCTTGGCAATCACTTCCTGGCGTCTTTTTACCCCTTTAAACTCGGAAAGGGCTTCAAGGCCTATTTTTATGGATACACCCGCATGCTGGGCGGCGAGCAAGGCTGCACTGGCATTAAGCTGGTTGAATAATCCGGTTTGATGAGTGCCTTCAACGTAATGCTTATGATCGCGTTGATCGGTCAATTGACCGGAATCTACATCGACGGTTAAATCTGCACTTTTTACACCAAAGCTCTGGGTTTCGCTCCAGCAGCCGATGGCTAAAACTTCGTCAAGTTGTGAATCCTGATGATTATGAATGATAAGCCCGTTGGCAGGCACGATACGGACCAGATGATGAAATTGTTTCTTGATCGCGTCGAGATTTTCAAATATATCAGCATGATCAAACTCCAAGTTATTCAGTACCAGCGTACGGGGATGGTAATGAACAAACTTGCTGCGTTTATCAAAAAAGGCGGTATCGTATTCATCGGCTTCGATCACAAAAAAGGGAGCCGCTCCCAGTCGTGCTGAACGGTTGAAATTTTGTGTCAATCCTCCAATAAGAAAGCCGGGATTGAGTCCGGCATATTCCAAAATCCATGCCAACATACCACTGGTCGTGGTTTTTCCATGAGTACCTGCCACAGCCAACACCCAGCGATCCTTTAACAAGTGTTCATACAGCCATTGTGGTCCTGAAATATAAGGCAAGTTTTCATTGAGAATAAATTCAATCTGTTCATTTCCACGAGAGATGGCATTACCAATCACAAACAGGTCTGCTTCAAGATCCAGGTTCTCGCAAGTGTAGCCCTCGCGTAACTCGATGCCAGCATCTTGTAGCTGGGTACTCATAGGTGGATACACGTTCGCATCAGAACCCATAACCTCATAACCTCGCTCACGCGCTAACATGGCAATGCCAGCCATAAAGGTGCCGCAGATGCCCAGGATATAAATCTTCATCTTAGAAAAAATTTAGTAATATCAGTTCGTATAACAGAAAATAATTGAAGGCGATGAAGCCTGCGGCCAGGGTATTGATTTCAAACGAGCGTTTAAATATTAATGATATTACGGCAAGATTCCATAACAGCAGCAATAAATTAATCTGCAAAGTGACAGGATTGATTTCATTATCACTGATGGGTTCGGGTAAAACGAACAATATAGGAATACTGACGATGCTTATGATTAGACTGACCCCGCTCAAGGCCGTCATGGTCTGTAATAGACGCTCGATTTTTGATCCTATCCTTAACGTAACAAAACTGATCATCAATAGAATAATAAATTCCAGCGCAATTTGTGCCAGTATGGATAAAAAGCTTCTCTGATCCCCCAGTAAAATCTGTCCAGCGATCAGGTAGGCTACTAATGTTAGTATTAAGCAGGCCGGGCTATAAGGTAAACGCGCCGGGGTCGCATTGAACAGGGTCATTTGCACAAATAGTTTCAGACAGAATAACCATTCAGATAATAGTTTTACCACGGTAATATGATCCCAACTGTTGTATTCACTAATGTGATTCTGTCTGAAGAAAGTGCTGTATTTGTTTGAACAGGTTTCCTGATGATAGATAATCAATCGGTATATTCAAACGATGGTGATCTTTTTCAATAACCAGGCTGGGGAAACTATAAACTCCGATTGCACGAACACGCTCCAATTCTTCTAGCAGGGTTTGATGTGTTTCAGGTGAGCGCATTTTATCTTCGAATAGTCGACGATCAAGCCCGATGGAATGAGCCAGATCTACCAGGGTTTTCAGGTCTGAAGGGTTGCGCGCTTCAAGGTAGTAGGCTTGTTGTATCGCCAGTGTCATTGCGGCTTCCTGATCAGCCATCTCCCGAGCGCAGATGACTGCCCGGCAAGCCGGATAGGTTGAACGACGAGGCCTGTTTTGTGTCCAGAAATCAAAATTAAATCGGGTGCCGGGTATTTTTTCTTGGATCCGGCGCCAGGTTGCCTGCAGGTTTTGTTGCATACCCTGATCCATGGGCGTATCACTATCCGGCGCCAGTCCGCCTACCCAGCTCACGATATGGATACTGGTAGGCAAAAGCTGTTGCAAGGATAGCCAAACCGGACGGAAACCCCAACACCAACTGCACATGGGGTCATGCACGTAATACAGGGTTGACTCAGCAGGCGTGGACATGAAAATCAGTGCTTAAAAGGAACTCAAACAGCGGTTAAATAAAAGAATGAGGAAAATGCCTCATTTCGATATACTCACGCGCTTATTTATACCGATAATAACGAGTTTATGAGCAATATCTCTGAATATGATGTTAGCACCTTTCAAGGATTGATACAGGCCTTGCAATCATTCTGGTCTGAACAGGGTTGTGTGGTCATGCAGCCTTTGGATATGGAAGTGGGTGCAGGCACTTTTCACCCGGCCACATTTCTGCGCTCGATAGGGCCTGAACCGTGGCGGACTGCATACGTGCAACCCAGCCGCCGCCCAACAGACGGGCGTTATGGTGAAAATCCCAATCGCCTGCAACACTATTACCAATACCAGGTGTTGCTTAAACCCAGCCCGAATAATATCCAGCAGTTATACCTGGATTCTCTCAAAGTGATGGGGTTTGATCCGCTTGAGCATGATATTCGTTTTGTGGAAGACAATTGGGAGTCACCAACGCTAGGAGCGTGGGGATTAGGCTGGGAAGTTTGGTTGAATGGTATGGAGGTTACTCAATTTACTTATTTTCAGCAGGTTGGCGGATTAGAATGCCGGCCGGTGTCTGGTGAGATTACTTATGGGCTCGAGCGTTTGGCGATGTATATCCAGGGGGTAGAAAGTATTTATGACCTGGTGTGGACTCATGGTTCCCAGGGTGATGTGACTTACGGTGATGTGTTCCATCAAAATGAAGTTGAACAATCTGCCTATAATTTCGAACATGCCGATACTGATGAATTGTTTCATTGGTTTGATGTTTGCGAACGTGAAAGTCAAAAATTGATTGAAGCCAAGCTGGCTTTACCTGCCTATGAACAAGTTATGAAAGCTTCTCATACCTTCAACTTGCTAGATGCGCGTCATGCAATTTCAGTCACGGAACGACAGCGTTTTATTTTACGGGTGCGTACCCTGGCACGGGGTGTAGCAGAAGCTTTTTACCAGTCGCGTGAAGCCTTGGGTTTTCCCTTGGTTAAACATGAGAAAGGTGCCGCATGAGCGACTGTTTAATTGAATTGGGTACTGAAGAGTTACCTCCAAAAGCACTGCTCACCTTGTCTCAAGCTTTTACAGAGGCCATAACAAGAGATTTAAAGGAAGCTGGCCTGGTTGCGGAGAGCGTTGAGCGGTTTGCCACGCCCAGACGTTTGGCCATCCTGTTGAAAGGTGTTCCGTTAAAGCAGGCTGACCAGTCCGTGGAAAAGCGTGGCCCCGCATTGCAGGCAGCCTATGATGACAATGGTGAACCGACCAAAGCGGCATTGGGTTTTGCACGTTCCTGTGGTGTTGAAGTTGCCGATTTACAACAAAAGGAAACTGACAAGGGTACCTGGTTATATTTTGATAAACTGGAGGAGGGTAAAACTTTACAGGAGTTATTGCCTGAAATGGTGCATAGGGCTCTGGCCCATTTACCTATCCCCAAGCGCATGCGATGGGGTGATAGTACAGAAGAATTTGTACGCCCCGTTCATTGGTTGGTCATGTTGCTCGATAACCAGTTGGTTGATGCGCAGATTTTGGGAGCGCAAGCAGGGAATGAAACATATGGGCATCGTTTTCATGCGCCTGAAGCCCTGGTTATTGAACGGGCTGTGGATTATGAAAAATTATTGGAAGCTCATGCCTATGTCGTCCCGAGTTTTGAAAAACGTCGAGCCATGATTCTTCAACAAGTAGAGGCAGCGGCCGCTGCATTGGGCGGAACAGTAAAAATCGATGAAGATTTACTTGACGAGGTAACCGCGCTGGTGGAATGGCCGAAAGCTATTAGTGGGCGCTTTGACAAAGAGTTTTTAGCAGTACCTTCAGAAGCACTGGTCACAACCATGCAGGACAATCAGAAATATTTCGCAATATTTGATCAGTCAGGCAAGTTGATGCCTCATTTTATTACCATAGCCAATATTGATAGCAAAAAGCCTGAACTGGTTTCCCTGGGTAATGAACGGGTTATTCGGCCTCGCTTCGCCGATGCTAAATTTTTCTGGGAACAGGATAAAAAAACCAGCTTGTCTTCACGGTTGCAGAGTTTAGAAACCGTTGTGTTTCAACATCAGTTAGGCACAATTGGGGACAAAGTCATCCGTATTCGTGCCTTGGCAGGCTATATGGCAGAAACGCTGGGCTTTGATGTGAGCGAGGCAGAACGTGCTGCCGAATTATGTAAGTGTGACCTCATGACCAATATGGTTGGTGAATTTCCCAAACTGCAGGGCATTATGGGCAACTATTATGCTCGTCATGATGGTGAATCTGAAGTCGTAGCCAACGCCATCGAACAACACTATTGGCCACGTTATGCTGGAGATGCAGTCCCTGCAGAAGCCGTAGGTCAGTTTGTGGCTTTGGCTGATCGTATCGATACCATGATGGGTATATTCGCAATCGGGCAAAAACCCACTGGAGTGAAAGATCCGTTTGGATTGAGACGTTCTGCGTTGGGCATTATTCGTATTTTGATTGAAAATGAATTACCGATCGATATCGTGACTTTATGCCAGAAAGCCGCGGAAGCCCTGGCGGATAAGTTGGATGCCACCTCCGTTGTTGATGACGTGGTTCATTATATCTTTGACCGCTTGCAATCTTATTACCAGGATCGGAATATACGTTTTGATGTGGTCGAAGCTGTGCTTGCCTGCAAACCTACGGTATTGACAGATCTCGAAAACCGTGTGGTCGCGGTTGATCAATTTCTGGGTGAAGAAGCAGCGGTTGCATTAGCGGCCGCGAACAAACGCATTAATAATATATTGAAAAAAAATGAGCAGGTATTCGGTTATGAAGTTGATACAGAGTTATTCGAGGCCGAGGCCGAAAAGCAACTCTTCCATAACTTGAGTCAACTAGAGGCGATCGCGATCGGTCATTTTAATGGTGGTGAGTACTTGCCGGGCTTGGAAGTGCTTTCTGGCCTGCGCCCTATGGTGGATCGTTTTTTTGATGACGTGATGGTCATGGTAGATGACGAAAAGTTGCGACATAATCGATTGGCACTGTTACAAATGTTGGCCAATAATTTTATGCGTGCGGCTGATTTCTCACGGATTCAATAGGGGTTGTAAACAGCATGCATCGCATGGTCATACTTGATCGGGATGGTGTTATCAATGAATACTCGGATACCGATGTTAAATCGGTAGATGAATGGATACCTATTCCCGGCAGTTTAGAAGCCATTAGTCGGTTAAAAAAAGCTAATTTCGATGTCACGGTCGCCACTAACCAATCAGGTCTCGCCTCGGGATTGTTTGATTATGATGACCTTAAAGCCATGCATGACAAGTTAAATGATCTACTGGCCCAACGTGGAACCTCAATTGATGGCATTTTTTTCTGTCCTCATAGCCCCTCTGATAACTGTGTGTGCCGAAAACCGAAGCCGGGCCTGTTATTGCAGATTGCGCAACAGTTCGGGATACGCCTGTTTGAAACTTATTTTGTCGGCGACAGTATGTCTGATATCCAGGCCGCCAGAATGGCGGGAGCTAAACCGGTACTGGTACGTTCGGGTAAAGGTGTTTTAACGTTGCATAAGTATGGTCCTTTTGAAGATGTACCGATTTATGACAACCTGTCTGCATTCACACGGGAGTTTCTGCGGGAAAATGCTTGAGTGCTCTCATGAATAAATTGCTTATGGTAATTCGAGCCACGCTGTTTTGGCTGTTTTTTATGCCCAGCACCTTGTTTTTTGCCATCCTTTTAACGTTGTCCATCGTATTACCTTTTAGTACGCGAATTGGTTTAATCAAAGTTTGGATTCGACTGAATCTTGCCTGGCTTAAATTAACCTGCAATCTGGGTTACGAGGTTGAGGGGCTGGAAAATATTCCAGAAGGTGGATTCATCATTATGAGTAAGCATGCTTCCACCTGGGAAACCATTGCGATACAGCAATGGTTCAAGCCTATGGTCTGGGTGGTCAAACGCGAACTGATGTGGCTTCCCTTTTTTGGTTGGGGTTTAAAAACGATGGATGCGATTGCCCTTAATCGAGGTACGGGGCGAAAAGCGATCAAGCAGTTAGTTGATGAGGGCTTGGTCCGTCTCAACGAGGGCCGTAATATCATGCTCTTTCCGGAGGGTACACGTGTGCTGCCTGGACAGTACAAGCCGTTTAAAATGGGCGGTGCGATTCTGGCGCACAAGACGGGTTATGATATTTTACCCATTGCACATAATGCCGGTGAGTACTGGCCGCGACACAGTTGGATCAAGTGGCCTGGAACCGTCAAGGTCATCATTGGGCCACCCATTTCTCCAAAAGGTAAAAATCCGGATGTCATCATCAAAGAGGTTGAAGACTGGGTGCTTGGGACCTGTAAAAAGATCAGTGATCCAGAGCAGTTGAAAAAACTGGGCATTGAAAACTGATTGATTCACGCACAAGATAGTTAACTATACTTGTTAGTTAACTTGTTTTAGTAAAGTGAACATGCCTTTAATCCGTTTGATCCCTGTGCTGTTGTTGTCGTTGCTGTTACCCTCCTGTGAAGAGGGCGGTGATGACCTGCCTTTCCTGGCGAGTTGCGATCTTGAAGACCAGAATCGTTTTGTGCACGATGTGTTACTGGATCGTTATCTTTGGTATCGAGAAGTAGAGCCAGTGATCAGCTACGCGGATTTTGATTCGCCCCAGCAATTGCTCGATTTTCTCAAGTACGATGAGAAAGACCGGTTTTCATACATCACCAACGCATCTGAATTTCAAAACCTTTTCAACGCGGGACAGTATCTTGGGTATGGCTTTTCTTATCTGACCCAGGCTGATGATACTGTTTGGGTGCGGTTTGTTTATACGGATTCTCCAGCCGGCAGGGCGGGCCTTGAACGGGGTGACGAAATTCTTGCGATTAATGGCCAAACAGTGGCCGACATTATCAGTGCCAATGCCTGGTCGGACATCTTTGGTCCTGCGCAACAGAATTATCCTCTAGACCTGGAAATCCGTAAGCCAGGCTCGTCTGCTACTGTATTGAATCTTTTCAAAACTACCGTCAATATCAACACGGTTTTACATGCCAGTGTTCGTCCTCAGGGTATCAATCAGATGGGTTACCTGGTTTTTAAGAGTTTTCTTGGCACCTCAAATGCAGAACTTGAGTCGGTGTTCAGTCAATTCAAGGCGGCTTCGGTAAACCGGCTGATCCTTGATCTACGCTACAATAGTGGCGGCTCTGTATCCGTAGCACGGAATCTTGCCAGCTATATTTATCAAGATGAGACTTACCCTGTTTTTGTTAGCCTGGAACATAATGACAAAAATCCTTTTTATGACACGTCCTACTCATTGATTGCTCAGTTTCATAGCCTTGACCTGGACCAGGTCATCATACTGACAACAGGAGAGACCTGTTCCGCGAGCGAAATGCTGATTAATGGGCTGGATCCTTTCCTGGATGTCAAAATTGTCGGTTCTACGACTTGTGGCAAGCCCGTGGGCATGAATACCTTTTACTTCTGTGACAACGCCCTGTTACCGGTCACTTTCGCCGGATTTAATAGTTTGGGCGAGGGGGATTACTTTGATGGGCTACCCGCAGATTGTGCTGCAGGCGATGATATCGATTTTGCTTTTGGTGATGAAAACGAGCCCATGTTGAAAGAAGCCCTGTTTGTCAATGCCAATGATGAATGTCAAGTCATACGGAAGCCGACACTCAAATCCATCTCTGAAAATCGCGCTGCTTTTCAGTCTGATTCGCTACAAGGGCTTATAGGTGCGATTTAAGCTGTTCCTGTTATGTCTGTTGATGTTACCCGGTTTGTCACAGGCCTACTGGACGGGTATCGGGGCTTATCTAGGCCAATCTGATACGGATTGGCTTTTCAACGCTAATGCATTCGAAGCGGATACCAGACGCTATGGTTTGCATATCGAAGAACGCACAGAACCCGGCTTAAGGGTGGGCGCAGGTTTGGGGCAGTTCAGTGTCCGACTGCGGGATCTTCAGGGGGTTGAAGCCACGGAAAAATTTAATGGTGAGTTTTTGGAGTTTTACTTGAGCTGGCCCTTTGAAATCAATCAAAACCTGACCTTGCACAGTCGTTTAGATTACCAGTTTAATCTTGGCTCGCCCTCGGGCAGTGAGGATGAAAACGAGGATATTGACTGGAACGAGGCAGGATTAACCCTGGGTATTGCCATCCGGCTCGGTATTATTTCTTTAAGACCTTTCATCAATTGGCGCGAGATAGATGGAGATACCACGACCAATAATTCAACACGCACTTTTTCAGAAGAAGAAAGCCAGATTTCCGGTTTAATCCTGGATATTTATGTTGAGCCTACCGGTTATGTGCGTTTAAAAAGCACCCTGGGTGAAAGTTCATCTATCTGGCTGGGTTTTATTCGGGAATATTAGAGGATTACCGGCCCATTATTATGTAACTCAATAGGAGATATCGCTTATGTCATCAGCCGTGAGCCGACCACCGGCAGCCACCAGTGAGCAGGCTCTTGAACATTTTTCGTCCTTGTTGCAATTTGAAACCGATTGTTGGGATGTCCACCATGCCATTAGCAATGACAGACAGGATTTTATCCTGCTCGATGT
>JAAUXZ010045331.1_pt1 | contig 35582 bp, 32 predicted proteins | sample 7278131 | NCBI WGS metagenome assembly JAAUXZ01 (sample SAMN14350119, study PRJNA611818) | marine sediment metagenome | isolation source: surface marine sediment (3m) | place: French Polynesia: Moorea | collected 2018-08 | reverse complement strand
TGGCAATCGCTTCAGTTTGTTCACCGAGCTGGAAAACCAGCTGATGTTTGCCCAGCGCCTGAAAATCCCGGTGTCACTGGTCTTGTTCGACCTGGATGATTTCAAGGAATATAACGATAGCTATGGCCACGTGGCAGGTGATAATGCCCTGGTGGAAGTGGCCAGGGTGGTCAAGGACCTGGCTCGAACCACCGATTATGTTGCGCGCTATGGCGGCGAGGAATTCATCGTCATCTTACCCGATACCAATCTGCATGAAGCGGTGTCCACCGCGGAACGTTTCAGCGAAGCACTGGGCGCTATCAAGAATCTAGAGCGTACTGTTACCTGCAGTTTCGGCGTCTCCACCTACCAGCCGACCAAGGACATCGAAATCGACTACAACGAGCTGTCGGAACGCCTGATCGATCAGGCCGACCAGGCCATGTATCATTCCAAGCATGCCGGCAAGAACTGCGTCAATCATTACGCCAAGCTGGGCCTGTCCCTGCGCTATCCCGGTGAGGCGAATGGCTAATAGGAACCAGTGTAGCTAACCCAATCAGCGTTAGATCATCTGACAACAAAAAACCCGCATAAAGCGGGTTTTTTGTTGTGTTGATTAAGCTTAATTAGTGACGCAATCTACGACGCACCAGGGCCAGCATCGCCAGCATCAGCAGGATGCCGTGGTCCAGGCTGCCGCCACCGCCACCGCCGCCGCCACTACTCCCACCACTGCCGCCACTCTTGACATTACCGCCGGTGGTATTGCCGGTATTTACATTACCGTCATCGACATCACTGCGCCATTGAAGGTCATAGGTTACACCGGTGCCGCTATAGGCATAGACCCGGATATAGTAGACCCCGCTGTCACTCACATCGAGCACCAGGTTTTCATTATCATCGACGCTGTAGGCTCCGCCGAGCAAGGTCGTGCCACTGGCATCGTACAGCTCAACATCCAGATCGCCTGAACTCTGGCTGAAGGTTAGATCAACGGTCACCTGGGTGGTACCCGGGCTGAGGCTGATACGGTACCAGTCATCATCGTTTTCGTTGGCGATACCGGCGCCGGCGATGGTGTTCAATAAAGTGTCACTGGGAAGTGAAATCGCCTCACCTGGCATATCGTTTTCCTCGTAGGCATCATCACCTGAGGTCGAGGTAGAAGCACTGCCGGCCCATCGTAACGTGTAGGTCTGACCGGTGTAGGTATCGTTGTTATATACCGCAATGTAGTAGGTTCCCGCTACCACAACATCGGTAACGATCAACTCATCATCCTGGTTACCATTGGAGAAAATGATTGAATCCCCCAGGGAGTTATAAAGTTCAACGCCGAGATTGCCCTCTGCATGGGTATGTTCAACCTCGATCTCCAGGCGCGTGAAACCGGAACGCACGTCAATCTCGTACCAGTCCGCATCGTTGGAAGTAAAGATCAACTTTGGAAATTCAGTAAGCGTTGGGGTGGTGGTACTGGAGAAATTATCATTATCTTCATAACTGTCGTCACCGCTGGATAGGCCGGTGTTCCAAACTAAGTTATAGCTCTGACCAGTGTAGCCATCGTTGTTGTAAACCAGAAGGTAGTAAGTTCCAAAACTGGGTACAGTGTAATCGATATTTTCATCATCATGCTGACGGTTGCTGAAGACCAGAGTATTTTCTGCCGCATCATACAACTGCAGACCGAGGTCTCCCGCGCTATGGGAGAAGTTATTCAAGGTTGCTAAAACTCGGGTGTTCGCGGAAACGTCAATCCGATAGTAATCAAAATCATTAGAGATACCAGTGATTGTGGTACCTGGAAGTGAGGTCAGATTATAAGCGGTAGAGCGGTTGTTGTTTGTCTCATAAACGTCATCGGTAAGGGTCGGATCGATATCATCCCACCAAAGGTTATAACTGGTGCCACTATAGACACCACCGGCACCAAACACCCTGATGTAGTAAATGCCCCCGGAGGCTACCGTAACGTCGATGTGCTCATCATCGTTAATGCTGATTGCAGAAGCAACAACTGACCCTGTGCTATCAAGTAAAAAGATATCCAGATCACTATTGATTCCATGGGTAAAGGTCAGGTCAACAAGTACCCTCTGAAAACCACTTGTGACCTCTATCTGGTAATAATCTTCGTCGAAGGATTCGCCCAGGCCATTGATTGTATCCAGCCAGGTCCCCTCGTCGAGGGTCAGGTCAAAGGCTGTGAAACGAGTATCATTTTCTTCGTAAAGATCTTCCGCAAATGCAAAGGAAGAGATAGATGCGAGCAGCAGAAAGAGCAAACTGTTCAGGGTACGATGAGATAAGGCAAACATAGCTAAAATCCTGAGTTTATATTGGGTTATTATCTGGACTTGAGTATATCAAGGTGTGGCAGCGAAAAGCGAGGTTAAAACTCACCGGCTATCAACTTGAACATACCGATCATTTCAACATGCGAACTAGGTCACATTTTTGCCAATCCTGTATCCAACTGGCTGAAAAATAAAGAATTATCGATTTTCGGGGTATCCAGATCATTTTTCACCTGCTGAGCTTGAATAGTTAGCACATGCATATATTTAAACAGCTATTATTCCTAAAACAGCTCGAGCTAACATGGATTCGGTAACCCAATTACTGCTCGGCGCGGCCGTCGGCGAGGCCAGCGCCGGACGTCAGATCGGTCGACGCGCTGCGTTGTGGGGTGCCGTGTGCGGGACCCTGCCTGATCTCGATGTATTCATCCCGATGGGTGACGCGGTGCGCGATTTCACCTATCACCGCAGCTTCAGCCACTCTCTATTTGTCCTCGCGCTACTCACACCGTTACTAGTCTGGCTGATCCGTAAATTACACCCGACCATCGCTAGCCATCAACAACGGCTGTACATCATGGTCTACCTGATATTTGCGACCCATGTGCTGCTCGACAGCTTCACCGTTTACGGGACCCAGATCTTCTGGCCATTGTTCACCACGCCGATGACCTGGTCGACCTTATTCATCATTGATCCGGCGTATACCATTCCACTGTTGCTTGGGGTGTTGATCGTATTGTTCAGTAACCACGACAAACGCTTTGGCCATGTCGCCAATATCGTTGGTTTATCCCTCAGCACCGCTTACCTGTTGTGGACACTGGGCATAAAACAGCATGTCGACAGCACGGCCTATAGCTCGCTGCAACAGCAGCAGATTCCGGTCGAGGGTGTGCTGACCACGCCGGCACCATTCAACTCCCTGTTATGGCGGGTGCTGGCAGTCAATGATGAGCATTATTACGAGGGCTACTACTCGATCCTGGATGACAACAAGAATATTCGCTTCGAGCAGTATCCGCGTTCCCTGCATCTGCTGGATACCCTGCAGGACAGTTGGCCGGTTCAGCGCCTGCAATGGTTCACCAAGAATTTCTACACCGCTTCACTGCAGCAGCAAGACGTTGTAATCACCGATCTGCGCATGGGCGGAGAACCTGATTATGTATTCAGCTTCAAGGTTGCCGAGATGTCCAATCCCCATCCGCAGCCGGCACCGGTAGAACGTATGCCGATGCAGCGTGACTGGGATGGCCTGAACTGGATCTGGGCGCGGATCTGGAATGAGCATGCTCAGTAGTCACTTGTAAAGCTGGCGATCCAGCGCCCATTTGGCGCCACTTCATTTTTCCTTCACCCCTTCTTCACACTTTCTTCACCTGGCATAAATTAGTCTTCGAGGGTGAAATCTGCCCTGTTCCCGCCTAGTGGTTACAGGACCAGGTTTGATTATGACTAACCGCAATTCTGATTAACATGCAAGCAACAGAGAATTCCAGCTCAGATTCGGCCATCAAGGTTTTTTACGATGGTCAGTGTCCGATGTGTCGTCGTGAAATCGAACATTACCAGGGCCTCAAAGGTGCCGACCGCATCGACTGGGTCGATATTACGCTCAGCAGCGAGGTACTAGAGCAACATGACCTGACCCTGGACCAGGCGATGGCGCGTTTCCATGTGCTCGATGGGCAGGGACAATGGCAGGTTGGAGCCTATGGTTTTGTCGAGATGTGGAAACAGTTACCGGCCATGCGCTGGCTGGCGATTCTGCTGGGCAAGCTGCACCTGCTGCCAGTGACCAACTGGGCCTATAAACATTTCGCCCGTTGGCGCCTGGCAAGACGCTGTCAGGATGATGTCTGCAAATCCTGATGCTTTTATGAATCAACAAGATTAATCCGGGGGAATTAATCATGGGTGTTTTCGATTTTCCACAGTTACAAATTGAGCCATTGAGCGAAGCTAAAATTGCCGCTGCCTGTGTGTTTCTGCACGACAACTGGAAGCGCACCTATCAACACCAGTTACCGGGTGATATCGTCGACCAGCGAACACCCGAATACTTTCAACGCTACCTGCTGAACAAACAAGACCTGGCCTGGCTGGCCTGTCTCGGTGAACGCGTGGTGGGGCTCGTCACGGTTGCGTCCAATTGCATCGAAGATATCTGGGTAGAGCAAAAGTACCAGCGTCGCAAGATTGGTTCGAAGCTACACGATATTGCGATCGAGCACTTTAATCAGAAAGGCTTCAATAGCGCCCAGGTCGGCTTCGAGAGCTTTAATCATGCGGCCAGAAAGTTTTTTCAGTCGCTGGATTGGACCATCATCGGTTCGGATTACGTGAGCCTGGAACCGGGTAAACGCATCGAGGCCCTGGTCTACAGCACCAGGCTGAGCGCAAGCGTCGGTGAGCGGAGCTATTGATGAATGCATTAATCATCGGTGGTTCGGGTGGAATCGGCCAGGCGTTCGTCGAACATTTTCTTGAGCAGTCGAACATCGAGCAAATCCATGCCACTTACCATCAACGGTTGCCCGAGCATTCCGATCCCCGAATTCAGTGGCACCAGGTCGATGTTACCAGGGAAGCCGATATCGAGAACCTCTGTGCACAGGTAGACGGCATCGATTTCTGTATCAATGCAGTGGGCATGCTGCATGATGACGTGCATGGACCCGAGAAATCGACCCGGCAGATCGATGCGGACTATTTCTTCAAGAGCATGGCGGTCAATGCCCTGCCCACGTTACTGCTGGCCAAGCACATGGTTCCGCACTTCAAACACAAGCGTCCTGCGATATTTGCCACGGTGTCGGCCCGGGTCGGCAGCATCGAGGAGAATTACCTGGGCGGTTGGTATAGCTACCGGGCGTCCAAGGCAGCCCTCAACATGCTGTTGAAAACGCTGTCCATCGAGTGGAAACGCAGCCTGCCGAATGTGACGGTAGCGGCATTGCATCCGGGCACCACCAACACCCGCCTGTCGAGCCCGTTTCACAAGAATGTACCCAGCGACCAGCTGTTCGAGCCGGCCCAATCCGTGTCCTACATGATGCAGGTGATCGGTCACCTGGCCCCGCAGCATTCGGGAAAATTCTGGTCGTTTGACGGCGAGGTCCTGCCCTGGTGAGCCATGGGACCCGGATCCATCGTTGCTGACCCGCCCTGACTCGATGCAATTAATGATGATTTCAGCGAAAATAGAAAACTTCCCGGACACCGATTTCGAGATAAAAATGCCAATTAGCGAGCAGGGTTTACTGCGCCATATTCACGACCTGAACCGCTGGAATCCGGATCATTTCCTGCCCTGGTATATAGCTAACCAACATGTGGGTTATGTCAAACACCAACTGGCCGACGCCCTGGGCCAATGGCCGGATTATTTCTCGATCCGTGATGACAATGTCCGCTTCATTGCTGGGGTCGATGGTGTCGAGCAGCGCAGCCGAATCCTCGACGAGGTGGTGCAGGCCCTGTTGCAACAGGGCGTGATCGAACACCATCTGCACGAGAACTTCGCGGTAACTCCAGGCAGTCGCGACCAGTCACTGGCCAGGCTGGACCGCGGTGCGGCGACCCATTTCGGTATCCGCACATTCGGTCAGCACGTCAACGGTTATGTCAGGACCCGGCAGGGAATGAAGCTGTGGACGGCGCGTCGTTCCGCGGATCGCATTCGTTTCCCGAATATGCTGGATAACCTGGTGGCTGGTGGACTGCCGGAAAACCTGAGTCTGCTCGATAACCTGATCAAAGAATGTAAAGAGGAGGCCGATATCCCAGCTGATCTGGTTAAAACCGCGCAACCCGTCGGGGCCGTCTCTTATTGCCGGGAGACGGCAACCGGGCTCAAACCCGATACCCTGTATTGCTATGACCTGGAATTACCGGAATCCTTTGTTCCCCAAAACACCGATGGCGAGGTCGCGGAATTCCAGTTGTTACCGGTGGCGCAGATCCTCGAGCTGATTCGCCACAGCGATGAGTTCAAACCCAACTGTAACCTGGTCAACCTGGATTTCCTGATCCGACATGGCCTGATCAGCCCGGATGAGCCGGATTACCTGGAACTGGTCAGCGGCCTGCATGGCCTGACCCGACCCGGGCAGGTCCTTGACGAGTGAGCCAGGTATGCAAAACAGATACTCCGGCGATATAGGTGATTACAGTAAATTCCTGCTGCTGCGCAAGCTGTTTGCCGAGGACCGCCATCGCATCGGCCTGGTCTGGTATCTGTATCCGGACGAATCCCATACCAACGACGGCAGGCATATCGATTACCTGCGACAGCAGGATTTTGCTGACTGTGACCCAGACCTGATTGCGGGCCTGACCCGGGTCATTGATAATCAACGCGCAATCCAGGCCCTTGAAAGCGCAGAGTTGTTACCCAATCAGCCGATTTATTTCTCCGAGCCATTGGATTTCCATCTGCGCTATCCACGCCAGACCGTCGAACACAAACAACATCGCGATGCGGCCCGTTCACGCTGGCTGGAAAGAGCCATCGAGGCGATCAGGCAGTGCAACGTGGTGATGCTCGATCCCGATAATGGGCTGCAGGTCAGCAGCTGCGATAAAACCCACCAGGCCCGCGCCGGCAAGTATGCCTTCTACCATGAAGTGGAAAACTTCTACCGGGACAAATATGTCTGCGTGGTCTATCAGCATCTGCATCGACAGTCCACCCATCGGGCTCAAATCAAGCAACGTGCGCAAGAGCTTAAAACCAGGGTGCCGGGTGTCGCGCAGGTATTCGCGCTGCGTTATGCACCCTACACCCCGCGCGCCTATTTTATTCTGGCCTCCAGCCAGGCCGTGCGCCAGATCAGAGATTCATTGCAACAGTTCAGCGCCGGTATCTGTGGTCTTGGCTGGGATAGCTATGTTGAGGCCTGAACCGGGTTAATGATGAGACCAGGAGCAACGACATGATTTACCGCAGAACCTTTCTCGGCCTTGTTTTTCTATTACTGACTTCCGGCTGCAGTCTGTTTACGCCGACTTTCGACACTGAAGAGGCGGTCTTCACCGACGAGGTAGAGCCGTTGCAGGGCCAGTTATTCCTGCCGCGAGATATCGAACAGCCGGTGGCTGCGGTGGTTGTCGTGCATGGAGGAGGCTGGGTGCGCCGCTCGGGCGACATGGTGTCCATCAGCAAGCAACTGGCGCGGCAGGGTATAGCCGCGTTCAATATCACCTATCGTTCGGCGATCTATCATCCCTACCCGGCCGCGGTCAGTGATGTCAGGCGCGCGATTGAGTGGCTGCGAGACAATGCCGAGCGCTATCGGATCGACCCGCAGCGCATTGGCGGTTGGGGTTACTCGGCAGGTGGCCAGCTGATCCTGCGCGCCGGGCTGGACCCGGAGTTCGGACTCAAGGCCATTGTCTCCGGCGGGACCCCGGCAAAATTCAGTTACTGGCCGGAATCACCGATCATCACCCAGTTTATCGGCCAAGCTTATGCGCAGAGCCCGGAACGCTGGGAAGACGCCTCGCCGGTCAATCATGTGCAAGCCGCATCGCCAGCGGTGTTTCTCTATCACGGCTCGGAAGATACCCTGGTGGACCCGGTGCAAATGGACTTCATGGCCGAGGCCCTGGCGCAAAAAGGGGTCACTCATGAAACCCACCTCGCGGAGAACCGCGGGCATTTCGGGGTGTATCTGTTCAGCAAGGAGTCGGAACAAAAGGCCATCGATTTTCTCAAGCGCCAGCTTTAACTTGAACCGCCATAGCTGAATCCAGCGCCGCGACCGATTGCCCGGCTTACGGGGCAAAAACCGGCTCCCTGGCGGGTCTCCTCCCTATATTCTGTTTTATCCGCCTCCGGCCACCTGTCAGCGCCTGGAATCAGCGGTTTTAATAGTGAAAAAGTCAAGAAATCCAGAGTTTTGCCGAAAATTTACTATACATGTAAAAACCCTCACCATTATGGAGTCTTAGCGCTGTGGACATCGTTTTAAATCAATATACCCACAACCAGGGTTGGCAGCAGCAACTGGATCCAAAGCTCGATTCAAACAATACCCTGATCATCCTGTTTGGCACCTCCGATCAGCAGCTAATCCAACCCGCGATGCAGGACCTGCAAAAGGCCTACCCGGATAGTAAAACCATTGGCTGTTCCAGCGCCGGTGAGATCTTTCAACAGGACATCTGCGACGAAACCCTGAGTATCGCGCTGGTTCACTTCGACCATACCGAAATCGACCAGGCCATCCAGCAGGTCGAGGACAATGCAGATTCATTAGAGGCGGGAGCCAAGCTCGCCGAGAAGTTCAATAAACCCGGGCTACGCGCGATCTTCGTGCTGTCGGACGGTCTGCATGTCAATGGCAGCGCCCTGGTCGAAGGCTTGAGAACCAGCCTGCCCGATGATGTCATCATCACCGGTGGCCTGGCCGGCGATGGCGACCGATTTGATCATACCTGGGTTTATTCCGGGCATGAAATCCTCGAAAACCATGTGGCCGCAGTCGGATTCTATGGCGATGCTTTCACCATTTCGCATGGCTCGCGTGGCGGCTGGGATGTGCTGGGGCCGAATCGCGAAGTCACCCGGGCGCAGGATAATGTGCTGTATGAACTGGATGGGCAACCGGCCCTGCAATTGTACAAGCAATACCTGGGTGAGCTGGCCGAGGGATTGCCTTCAACCGGTTTATTGTTTCCGTTAGCGATCCAGAATGATGAAGAGATTGACGGCAAGACCGTACGTACGATTCTGGCCGTGGATGAGGAACAACAGTCGATCACCTTTGCCGGTGATATTCCCGAGGGCGCTTATGTGCAATTGATGCATGCCAATTTCGATCGTTTGATCGATGGGGCCTCCAAGGCAGCCGAGCAGGCAATGGGTGATCTCAGTGAAGACAATCCGCATTTGAACATCGCCATCAGCTGCGTTGGCAGAAGACTGGTATTGGGCCAGCGGGCAGAGGAAGAGATCGAGGCCACGGATGAGGTATTCCCGAGTAATACCCGCCAAATCGGCTTTTATTCCTATGGAGAGATTTCGCCGCTGGCCAGTGGACGTTGTGACCTGCACAACCAGACCATGACCCTGACCCTGATCTCGGAACACGGTAGTGCATAACCTCTTAAAACGACAACTCAAAAAAGCCGGACTTGATCTCGATACTTTCCCTAGCAGCGAAAACTGGCAGCAATTTCTCGAAAGTATCGACCGCAGTTACCAACAGTCCGACCAGGACCGTTATGTTCTGGAGCGCAGCCTATCCCTGTCCTCGACCGAGATGCAGGAGCTGTACCAGCGTCTCAAGGAAACCTACAAAACCCGCGAATCGGCGATCTTAAACGCATTCCCTGATCTGTTGTTCCTGATCGATGAAGACGGCAAAATCCTCGAGTTACTTGCCGGCAACAAGGACAATTTGTACAAACCGGAACAGGAAATCATCGGTCAGTTGATGACCGATATCCTGCCCAAGAAACCGGTCAAGCTGATCAAGCAGTGCCTGGACCATGCCCTGCAAACGAACGAGATGCAACTGGTCGAATATGAACTCGAGGTGCCCAGTGGCAGCCTGCATTTCGAGGGCAGGGCAGTGGTGATGGGGGAACTGCCCAATGGCAAGCGCGGCATTCTGTTTTTCTCGCGCGACATTACCGACCGGGTGCAATCCGGTTTTCAGCAGAAACTGCTCGAATCGGTGCTGTCATCTGCCACCGAGGGTATCGTGATCATGGATGCCGGGCAGAGAGTGCTGTATGCCAACCAGGCAGTGTCCCAGATGACCGGGTTGACGGTGGCTGAACTGATCAACGAGGGACAGGGATTTCTGCGCCAGCAACAGGACCAGAAAATCTATCAGAAGATCTATGACCAGGCCCGCGCAATGGGGCATTTTCAGCAGGAGGTCATCATCCACCATCAACAGGGTGATCAGTCCGATGTTCTGCTGAGCATGGATACCAAGAAGAATGACCAGGATGAAACCGAATATATCGTCGCGATCCTGACCGATATCTCCGAGATCAAAGCCTCCCAGGTGCGCTATGAGCATCTGGCCACCCACGATATTCTGACCGGCCTGCCCAACCGGCGGTTACTGGAGGAACGTCTGCGCCAGGCGGTTTCCAAAGCCCGGCGCAACCAGTTTAATGGGGTGCTGTTTTTCCTCGACCTTGACCGTTTTAAAACCATCAACGATTCGCTGGGTCATGGTGTCGGTGACCGTTTGCTGTACCAGGTGGCGTCCCGCCTGATCCGGGTATGCCGGATCGAGGACACCGTGGCACGTTTTGGCGGTGATGAATTCGTGGTGCTGGTCGACGATATCAGGCACCAGGAGCAGGCCTTTCGCATCGCCGAGAAAATCCTGCGGGTGTTCGACAAGAGTTTCCATATTCAGGGGCATGAACTGAACATCTCTACCAGTATCGGTATCTCGTTGTTTCCGGATCACGGCACCGATGTCGAACAACTGGTCAAGCATGCCGATATCGCGATGTATGCGGCGAAAAATCTCGGCCGAGACCGTTACCAGGTGTTTACCGATGAGCATCTGGAATCGGCGGTGGCCGGAATTACGATGGAATATGAAATCACCAACGCGCTGGATAACGAGGAGTTTTTCCTGATGTTTCAGCCGCAGTACATGACCTGCAGCCGGGACCTGTCCGGTTTCGAGGCGTTGATCCGCTGGCAGCATCCCAAGCAGGGACTGGTGCCACCGGGAGAGTTCATCCCGGTCGCGGAAGCCTCGGGGCAGATCGAACAAATCGGCTTGTGGGTGTTCGAGCAAATCTGCCTCAAGGTGGTTGCCTGGAACCAGGCCGGGTTAAAATTCAATCGATTGTCCTTCAACCTGTCACAGCGCCAGTTGATGGACGGCAAGCTGGCGCAAAAGTTGATTGGCGTTATGCAGCGCACCGGGGCGATCAATTATGCCGGGCAGATTGAATGTGAAATCACCGAAAGCCTGATCATCGAGCAAACGGACATCGCCCTGGAAACCATCAACCGTCTGAAGCAGACCGGCATGCTGCTCGCTATCGATGATTTTGGCACCGGTCATTCCTCACTGGTCAATCTCAAGCGCTTCCCGTTGGATCGATTGAAGATCGATCGCGAATTCGTCCGCGATATCGGCCGGGACCAGAATGATGAAGCGATCATCCGCGCCACCATCGCGCTGGCCCAGGGTTTCGGGCTGGAAGTCATTGCCGAGGGCGTGGAAGAAGAGTACCAGCTCGACTTCCTGCGCGAAGTGGGTTGCCAGGAAGTCCAGGGCTATCTGTTGAACCGTCCCCTCAGTATCGAACAATGCGAAGCGCAGATGCGCGAGCAGTCTGACCTGCCGCAACAGGCCCAGGGTCGCTGACCTCCACCCATCTTCAAGGCAGTAGTTGCGCCTGCATTAAATTCATCTCCAGGATTAAAGTTTCAAGGCTCCCGGTCGACACAGGGATAAGGCGATTTATGTGCGTAAACCCAACCATGATGCGTAGCTGACCAGGCAGCGCGATGGGTCAAGGGTTTACTCAATCAATATAGGCTCAAACCCATGGATAAAATGAACAATAAACTCAAATGGTCATTCTGGCCGATACCCCTGTTAACCCTGCTAAGCTGCAATCTGCACGCGGCCGATGGTGATCTTGATTCCTATCTGGATCTCGATCTTGAAGACCTGTTATCGATGGAGATCACCTCGGTTTCCAAGCGTAAACAGCGGCTGGATCAGGCCGCGGCCGCGATTTATGTGATTACCAACGAGGATATTCGACGTTCGGGGGTCACCTCGATTGCTGATGCGCTACGCCTGGCCCCGGGTATCCAGGTCGCGCGCATAGACAGCAATAAATGGGCGGTCTCCAGTCGAGGCTTCAACGGTCAATTCGCCAACAAGCTGCTGGTTTTGATGGATGGGCGCAGCGTTTACACCTCGTCCTATTCCGGTGTTTACTGGGAAGACCAGGACACGATCCTCGAGGATATCGAGCGGATCGAGGTGATCCGCGGACCGGGCGCGACCCTGTGGGGTGCCAATGCGGTGAACGGGGTGATCAATATCATCACCAAGTCGTCGGCCAGGACCCAGGGTAACCTGTTTGTTGCCGGGGCCGGTGACGAGGAATCCTTCAGCCATATTCGATCCGGATTCAAGCTGGGTGAGGATATCAGTGGCCGTGCCTATCTCAAGGTCAACCAACGCGACTCGAGCTTTGCCCCGGAGCTGGATGACGAGGCCGGAGACGACTGGGATGCGATGCGTGTCGGATTCCGGTTCGATTCCGACGCGGACGCCGCTTCCAGTTGGACCCTGCAGGGTGACAGTTACGATAATGACCTGAACCAGACCATCAAGGCGCTGTGGCTGGATCCCTTCGATCCGGCCAATAACCCACCGGACCTGAGCGATCCCTATCGGGTCAGGAATATCGATGAGGAGATCGTGTCGCGTGGTTATAACCTGCTCGCACGTTGGCAATACCAGGATGGCGGCGACTCCATCTACACCGTGCAAAGCTACCTCGACCATAGCTATCGTGAAGAGACCATTCTGGAGCAGTAAATAGATACCTTCGATATCGATTTCCAGCATCAATACCAGGGGTTTGCCGGGCATGACCTGGTGTGGGGAGTTGGTTATCGCCGCATCCAGGATGACTTCAACGGTTCTTTTTCGGTGTCAATCGATGATCCGGACAGTTTGGAGACTGAATTGCTCAGTGCCTTCATCCAGGATGAAATTGCCCTGGCAGAGGATCTGCGCCTGACCGTGGGCAGCAAGTTCGAAGAGAACGATTACACCGGCACCGAGGTGCAACCCAATCTGCGCTTAATCTGGTTGGCCCAGCCCGGGCACAGTGTCTGGGGTTCACTGTCGAAAGCGGTGCGCACCCCCTCAGCGGTGGAGAGAAGGTCCAGTATCGTGGCATTTATCGTGCCGGGTTTGCCGCTGCCGCCGGTCGCACCCCTGGTGAGTACGGTAGATGGCAGCGAAGACTTCGATGCAGAAAAACTGACCGCGTTCGAACTCGGATACCGGGTCCAGGCTTCCGAAACCACCTCGGTTGATCTGGCCTTGTTTTATAACCAGTACCAGGATGTCACCTCGTTTGAAACAACCCAGTTCGGGGCCGGCCTGGACCCGGCGAATATCCCCAATACCACGACCTATCCCAGTCAAGTCGTGTTTGGCAACAAACGGGATGTAACTACCCAGGGCCTGGAAGCGGTGGTCGACTGGCACCCGGCACAAGACTGGAAAATGCAGGCGGTCTATTCCTACATCGATATTTCGGATGACCTGGATGACGATAGCATTGACAACATTTCCAACGGCTGGATCGATGGCTCGACCCCGGAACATCAGCTGTCCATTCGCTCATCGCATGATGTTACCTCGACGCTTACCCTCGACCTGTGGCTTTATTATGTCGACGAACTGGGTAAAAGCGCTTACTCGGTTGGCTCGCAGATTGATGACTACACCAGCTTGAACTTCAAGTTGAACTGGCAGTCGGCGGAGAACATGCAGGTTTCCCTGGTAGGCCTTAACCTGAATGAAGATCGGCATGCTGAATTCATCGGAGAGAATTTTATCAGCGAGACCGAATTAGAGCGTTCGGCCTATCTGCAACTGACGCTGGATTTCTAGTTAAACCGGGTCCGGATGTATGATGCTTAGGCGCTGGCAAAACATGCGTAGTTATCTGCCGAGGATGGCCTGTCCGGTCATCGTTCGCCTGTGCCTGTTGCTCGGGTTGCTGACGGTTCCAGCAGTCCCTGGCCTTGCCGCCGGCCATACCGCCAGCCCTGAATACAAGATCAAGGCCGCACTGCTGTATAAACTGACCAAGTTCATCGAATGGCCGCAAAGCGCAAAACAGGCGCCGGGCGAATTCAATATCTGTGTGCTGGGGGACAATGTTTTTGCCGATGCACTGGATCCATTGACCAAGCGCAAAGTCTCCGAGCGTTCCATATCGATCCATTATTTCAACCGTTCGGATGCGATTGATCAGCAATGTCATATACTCTTTATTACTGATTCCAAGCGCGCTTTTCTCGCCAATATTCTGGGAAGTATAAATACACAAGGATGCCTGACCGTGAGTGATATAAACGATTTTGCCGAGCAGGGTGGCGTCATCGAACTCACCCAGGGCAAGAACAAGATCGGTTTCAAGATCAACCTGGCCCAGGCCAAGCAAGCTGATATTGCATTGGCTGCACCTCTGCTCGAACTTTCGACGGTGATCAACCAGCCCGGGGCAGGAGCTGGCGATGATTAAACTGGGCCGCCAGGGGATCGCCTATAAGCTGCGCAGCATCATGATGATCATCAGCGGGGTTGCGCTGCTGGTGGCTTCCCTGGTTTATATCAGCCAGGAATACCTGGGCTATCGCGAGGCCCTGTTGCAGCGCATCCAGGTCCTGTCCCAGGTCATCAGTACCAATTCAACGGCCGCGCTGACCTTCGATGATGCCGGCACCGCCACCAAGGTCATGAGTTCGTTGCAAGTGGAAGAGACCATCACCGGTGCGGTTATGCTGAAACCGGATGGTTCGATATTCTCGATTTATAGCCGACCAGGGATCCAGGCTGAGCGTATCCACAACGAGGCCAAAGTCCACTTCACCGATCACGAGGCCTTTACTGATGTGCATACAGATCTTGGTTTACGAGATATGCATCTGCTGATGCCGGTCACACTGGCAGAAGAAACCATCGGTTATTTCTTCATCACGGCCAGTTTGGATTCTCTTTACCAGCAGATGCTGGAATACCTGGTCCAGGCCCTGATCCTGATTATATTCGTCATGTTCCTGGTCTATTTCCTGTCGCAGTGGCTGCAAAAAAGGATTTCGCAACCCATCAGCGAACTGGTTGAGGGCATGCAGATTGTTTCCGAGGTGCAAAACTATGCCTTGCGCCTGCCAGCGGGCGGCAAGGATGAAATCGGCATCCTGATCGAACGCTTCAACGGTATGCTGGAGCAGATCGAGGAACGGGATAACAAGCTCGCCAGTTACCGCGAAGACCTGGAAATCAAGGTCAAGGAACGTACCGCCAGTTTACAGGTCGCCAAGGAAGAGGCCGAGGCTGCAAGCAAGGCCAAGAGTGAATTTCTCGCCACCATGAGTCACGAGATCCGGACCCCGATGAATGGGGTGCTGGGGATGACCGAGCTATTGCTGGATACCGGTCTTGACGTGCGTTCCAAGCGGCTCGCACTGACCGCCTATCGATCTGCCGAATCATTGCTGGATATCATCAATGACATTCTGGACTTCTCCAAGATCGAAGCTGGACGTTTACAGCTCGGTCAAGAAGATTTCGAACTGCTGACCCTGTTGGAAGATTCGATGGAGTTGATCGCGGGTCAGGCGCATAACAAGAAACTGGAGTTGATATCCAACTTCTCGCCCGAATTGCCCTACCTGGTCAGCGGCGATCCGGTGCGCTTGCGCCAGGTGCTGATCAACCTGCTCGGTAATGCGGTGAAATTTACCGAAAAAGGCGAGATCAGCCTGACCGTCAGGGTAGATGCCCGCGAGGACAACACGGCCAGCATCCACTTCGCGGTGGCTGACAGCGGTCCGGGTATTGCAGCCGATGCGCAAAACCGCATATTCAATGCGTTCAGCCAGGCCGATAGTTCGACCACCCGTCGCTTTGGTGGTACCGGCCTCGGCCTGGCCATCTCCAATAGCCTGGTTGACCTGATGGGTGGTTCGATCGAACTGGAGAGTAAGCCCGGAGAGGGTGCTCGCTTCAGTTTCAGCATACAACTGGAGATTTCCCAGGACCAACTCCAAACCTCGTCTGCCCCGGACGTACTCGAGGGTATTCGAGTCCTCATCGTTGACGATCATGAGATCAACCTGGAAATTCTGCATAACCAGGTCAGCGCCTGGGGGATGCGCGATGAGCTTGCCAATAACGTGGACCATGCTCTGGCACTTTTACGTGAAGCCGCCAGCAGCCAGGAACCATTCCAGGTCATATTGCTGGACTGGCATATGCCGGACAAGGATGGATTCGATCTGGTGCGCGAGATCAAGGCGGACGATGTGCTTTCCCTGCCGCCCACCATCATGCTCAGTTCAACCGGTTCCGATCAGGATGTTCGGCACAGTCACGAGCTGGGGATATTCAAGCATTTGATCAAGCCGGTGCGCCAACAACAATTGAAAGACAGCCTGTATGAGGCCCTCGGGCATCAGGTTGACGACGGCAGCGATGCATCGAGAAAACAACAACGGCAGATCTCCGGCAGCGTCCTGCTGGCCGAGGATAACCCGGTCAACCAGGAAGTTGCGATTAGCATGTTGATGGCGCTGGGTTGTGAGGTCGAACTCGCTGAAAATGGTAATGAAGCGGTCAACATGGCGACCAATAAGGACTATGACCTGATTTTGATGGATTGCCATATGCCGAAAATGGATGGATTCGATGCGACTCGAATCCTGCGCCAACAGCAACAGCTGAGCGAACATATCCGGGTGCCAATCATCGCCTTGACCGCGGACGTGCAAAAAGGCATCGTCGAACAATGCCATGCCGCGGGTATGGATGATTACCTGAGTAAACCATTCAATCAAAAGAATCTTGGCCTGATGCTGAGTAAATGGCTGGATAAGAGCAAGTCAGCCACCGGTTCGGTGACCGCATTGGGTGACCGGGTCAAGGCCTCGGCCAACAGCTCGAAGCTGCTGGACGCGGAAGCGATCGACCAGTTACGTGAACTATCGGTGGCCAGTGGCCGTGATGTATTGGGAAAGACCGTGCATTACTTCATCGAGCAAACGCCGGAGCAGGTCGATGCGCTGGTCAAGGCAGAGCAGGAGGCTGATAGCGAGACCCTGGGCAGAATTGCGCATAGCCTGAAATCGGGCAGTGCCAACCTGGGAGCCGCTGAATTTTCCGAATACTGTCTGCAACTTGAATCGGCTGCGCGTGATCAGCGCAGTGATCTCTATCCGGACCTGGTAGCAGCGATTCAACAGGCCCTGCCGGCCGTAATCAGCGAGTTGAGATCAATCCTGTCTGATCCCAAGCAGGCGGCCATAGCCACCGAATCCGACACCCAGGTCGCTAGCGATGGTGAGCACAAATCGAGGCTGTTGTTGGTCGATGACGATGCCGGTTTCCGCCTGACCACGCGCGAGGCGCTGACTGGCCTGGGTTACCAGGTGATCGAGGCCGACTCCGCGCGGCAGGCGCTCGCCAGGCTGCAACAGCAACCTGTAGACCTGGTGTTACTGGATGCGATCATGCCGGAAATGAATGGCTTCGAGTTGTGTGCCCACATCCAGGAAAGTGCTGAATTAAGACGTATCCCGGTGGTCCTGGTGACCGGCCTGGATGATATGGATTCGATCAACCAGGCGTTTGACAGCGGAGCTGCCGGTTTCACCCATAAGCCTTTGAATTATACCCTGCTCGATCATCAGATCCGGTTCCAGATCAGGGCCAGTAAGGTTGCGCGTGATCTCCACGAGAGTAGCGAACGCTTGATCAGTGCGCAAAAGATGGCCGGCCTTGGTTACTGGCGCTGGGATACGCAGCAGGATCGTTTCATGATATCCGACCAGTTGCAGCACATGTTGGACCGGGAAGCTAACGGCAATGTCACGAGCCTGCAGGATTTTCTCGCTTATGTGCATCCGGAAGACCATCAATTTGTCCAGCACAGTATGCAGCAACCCAATCATGGGTCCGATGGCGAGGGTATAGATTATCGCCTGCTCACCGGGCAGAACCGGGTCCTGATCGTACACCAGCAGATTGATATATCGGATGAAAATGAGTCGATTATCCTCGGTACCGTGCAGGATGTAACCAGCCAGAAAGCTGCGGAGAAACGGATTCGCCAACTGGCTTATACCGATGAACTAACCGGCCTTGCCAGCCGCGCCTATTTCTACAAGCACCTGGATGAAATCATCAAGTCCTCACGCAGACGTAACGAGGAATTTGCCATCCTCTACCTGGATCTCGATGGATTCAAGGATGTCAATGACAGTCTCGGTCATGACATGGGCGATGAGTTACTGAAGATCATTGCCGGGCGCCTGACCGAATCCATCAGAGAGAATGATTTTATCGCGCGCTTAAGTGGCGATGAATTCTGTATCGTGCTGGATAATATTGCCGATCATGTCAATGCAGCGGATACCGCCAATCGTTGCCTGCAGGCAGTTAACCAACCGGTAAAATTGGGGTCACAGCAAATTCGACCACGTTGCAGTATCGGTATTGCGCATTCTCCCACCGATGGTGAAGAAGTCCAGACCTTGCTCAAGGCGGCAGATAGCGCAATGTATGCGGCCAAGGCCGAGGGTAAGCATCGCTACGCATTTTACGAGTCCGCTTTCACTTACGAGGCGGAGCAACGCCTGCAAATGGAGCATGACCTGCGTCTGGCGATAGAGAAGAATCAACTGGTGCTGCATTATCAGCCACAGATTGATGTCAAAACCGGGAAAATGAACGGGGTTGAATCCCTGGTGCGCTGGATCCACGATGAAAAGGGCATGATCCCGCCCGATCAGTTCATCGCGGTGGCCGAACGTATCGGGATTATCAAGCAACTCGGTGAATGGGTCCTGCACGAGGCCTGCCAGCAGGCTGCTGCATGGCGGGATATGGGGCTTGATGAGTTTATCGTTGCGGTCAATATCTCGCCGATTCACTTCAAGGACCCGGACCTGGTGTACACCGTGAAAAAGGTATTGAAGGAGACCGGATGGCCGGCTGAAATGCTCGAACTCGAGTTGACGGAAAGCGTGGTGCAGACCACCGCGGATAATCTACAAACCTTCAACCGGTTGCGCGAGATGGATGTACGCATATCCATCGATGACTTTGGCACCGGTTACTCTTCATTGGCATCGCTTAAGTACCTGCCGATCGATTGCCTGAAGATAGACCGCTTGTTCATCACCGATATGCTCAAGGATTCCGAATCGTCGATTCTGCTCGGCACCATCATCGGGGTTGCGCATGCGCTGGGTCATAGTGTGGTTGCAGAAGGCGTGGAGGAGCGCGACCAGGTGATGGCGTTGAGCGGGATGGGCTGCGATACGATCCAGGGCTATTACTTCAGTCGACCCGTCACTGCCGACAAGATACCGGCGCTGGCGCAACTCAACTTCCTGACCCATCAGGCAGAAGAGCAGAAAGCGGCCGATAGCGCGGATAAGGGAGACATGTAACAGCCATGAAAGCGGTTGCCGATCCGGTCAGCCTTGACCAGCTGGCTGATAAAAAACGTCTACCGGTCATCCCCGCCGGAGTCGCCGAGTTGATAAGCGCCCTGTCTGATGAGAGTAAGGGTTACCGTGAACTCGCCGATCAGATCGAACGATTTCCAACGATTACCGCCCGGTTAATCGCCTTGGTCAATTCGGCCTGGTCGAATCCGGCAACCCATATCACCAGCCTGGAGCAAACCTGTGCCCGGCTTGGACTCAGAATCGTTCGCAGCGTCAGTATCTCGCTGGCAATATCCGACACCTTTAATCCCAATCGTTGTCCGACCTTCGATTCGGTATATTACTGGTCTGATGCGCTGCTGGTTGCCGATATTGCTTCAATCCTAGTGGATACCAGCGGCCCACCCTATCAGGTCGATCGGGGCATCGTCAGGTCTGCGGCCCTGCTGCATAATCTGGGCCTGTTATTTCTGGTACATCATTATCCCCGGCAACTCGACCAGTCACTGCTGGTTTACGCGCAAGATCGAGACCACGCACTGAACAAAATCATCAAGCAACAACTCGGCATATCACCGGCCCAGGCCGGATCGTTCCTGGCCAACAATTGGGGCTTACCCGAGCCGATCCAGATCACCATGAGCTTTTATGATGATGCGGATTACGATGAGGCCAACTGGCCTTTGGTGGCGACGGTTGCCCTGGCAATCGACTGTGTTTCCCGCTTGAATCGGGAGCAGGAACCGACGGGCGACCTGTTAAGCGTTGCCAGAGGGTTGTTTACCGACGAGGGGCAGATCGTCGAATTGTGGCCGCAATTCAAGCGACTACAGGCCAGTACCAGGGAATTGGCCCAGGTGGTTTTTAGCTAGATTTAGCTGGAATTCGACTACTTCTGTCGTTAATTGGTTACGCTTATCAGCGCTTATGCTACATTATCTAGAAAGCAGACCAATTTGGGATGGCTGATTATGGATAGGTTTGTGACTTCAGCCGCAGCCGGCTCCAACAGCCGAGACCAGGACCTGCGTTAAGACGGAAGATCAGGAGGGTTCATGATTGCAGCTATGAAGTCCATCAACTCTACAGCTGTGCAGCAGTCAAATTACAAATACAGTCTGGTTTGTCCGCAACGGCCAGCGTTCGTCTCATTCCTCAAATAACATCTAACAAAGGGGAAATTAATGGATAAGATCATTCTACTGGTAGAAGATAATCCAGACGATGAAATGCTGACCATCCGCGCATTGAAAAAAAATAATATCCTCAATGAAGTGGTCGTGGCCCGTGATGGGGTACAGGCATTGGATTATCTGTTCGGCGAGGGTGAGCATGCGGGGCGTGATGTCAGCATTCAACCCCAGGTCATACTGCTCGACCTGAAACTGCCGAAGATCGACGGTCTTGAGGTGCTCAAAAGAATCCGTTCCGATGAGCGCACCAAGCTGTTACCCGTGGTTATCCTGACCACCTCCAACGAGCAGCGCGACATGATCTCCAGTTACGAACTTGGCGCTAACAGTTATATTCGGAAACCGGTCGATTTTGATCAGTTCATGGACGCGGTCAGGCAGCTGGGGCTTTACTGGCTGGTTCTCAACGAGTTTCCCACCCCCAGAGACAGTCATTAATTAGCAATGGCCAACTTGCTCCGCGTGTTAATTGTCGAAGACTCCGAGGATGATGCGCTATTACTGGTGCGTCAACTGCGTAAGGGAGGCTTTGAGATTGATTTTGAGCGGGTCGATGATGAGGGCGGCCTGCTCTCGGCCCTGGAGCAAAAATCCTGGGATATCGTGATTACCGATCACAACATGCCCCAATTCAGCTCCGATCACTCCATCAAGTCTATCAAGAACAGCGGTAAGGACATACCCGTGATCATCGTCTCCGGCAGTATCGGTGAGGAGGTCGCGGTGGATGCGATGAAGTCGGGTGCCCATGACTACATCATGAAAGATAACCTGAGACGCCTGGTGCCAGCCATCGAGCGTGAATTGCGCGAGGCTGACAATCGCCGGGCACATCGTGAGGCCCAGCACAAGATTCACTACATGGCGCACCATGATGCGTTAACCGGCGTGATCAATCGTTATGGTTTCGAAGAACGCCTCAATGAATTGCTGTCTTTGAGCGAACCGGAAATCCAACACGGTTTTCTGTATATCGATCTCGACCAGTTCAAAATTGTCAACGATACCTGTGGTCACGTGGCGGGCGATGAATTGTTGCGCCAACTGGCCCAGCTATTCAAGCATCATATTCGGGGCAATGACACCCTGGCGCGACTGGGTGGAGACGAGTTCGGTATCCTGCTGGAAAACTGCTCGTTAGATAAAGCCCAGCAGATCGCGGATAATTTAATCGCTGCGGTCAATCAATTTCAGTTCAGCTGGAGCGGCAAACCCTTTGCCATCGGCGCCAGTATCGGCCTGGTCATGATAGACCAGCTTTATCATCGTTTGAGTGATGTCATGAGTGCCGCTGATGTCGCCTGTTATACGGCCACGGACCCGGGCCGCAATCGACTCTATGTCTATCATCCGAACGATGAGTCCCTGCTCAATCGGCAGAATGAGATGCAATGGGCTTCGAGGTTACACCAGGCCATCGAGGAAAACAGGTTTCGTCTGTACAGCCAGAAGATCCTGCCGCTGACAGGTGACGCGGAAGCGCCAGCGATGTTTGAAATTTTATTGCGCCTGATCGACGAAGATGGCAGCCTGGTAATGCCTGGCACCTTTATCCCAGCCGCCGAACGCTACAACCTGATGACCCAGATCGATCACTGGGTGATCGATAAAACCCTGCATTATCTAGCCACTCAATTAAAGCTGGATAAGGATATTCTTGTCTGCATCAACCTGTCCGGCACCTCGCTCAGTGATAACGGATTGTCCGATTATATTCGGGCTAAAATCGACCAGTACCAGGTCCCCGCCAAGCGACTCTGCTTCGAAATTACCGAGACTTCTGCAATTTCAAATCTGACCACGGCGCTGGAATTCATTTACGAGATGCGTAACCTGGGTTGCCGCCTGGCCCTGGATGATTTCGGCACCGGCATGTCGTCATTTTCCTATCTGCGTACGCTACCGGTCGACTTCATCAAGATTGATGGTGAGTTCGTCAAAACCATGGCCGAGGATAAAATGAACCTGGCTATCGTCAACGCGATCAATAATATCGGGCATGAGGCGGGTCTTAAAACCATCGGCGAGTATGCCGAGTCTGAGCAGATTATTGACGGTCTGAAGCAACTCGGGGTGGATTATGCCCAGGGCTTTGGCATCCAGCGTCCGCAGCCGGTGGAAATGGATATCGACTAGCTTAACGACGGCAAGGATCGACGATAGCGACTATCCGGCCGGATAGCTTGGCTTCGGAAAACGGCGATAAGACCATTGATACTGACATATATTCTGGCTGATGAACTGTTCAATACAGCGATTCATGTAACCGGCGCTTAACCGGTCCTCGCGCAATAATTCCTCACTCTGCAGTTTCTCTATCCTCAGCGAATAGTCACCTTGTTCCAGGTTTCTCGTCGCCGCAGCGATGAAGACATCGCAATCCACTTTTGCCAGTAAGCGTTTAACCAGTAATGAGGTTGGTGCGGGGAATCCAAAGAATTCCGCCTCGATGCCGGCACTATTGCGCCCCGGCCTTTGATCGGGTAACAGCATACAACTGGCACCTTGTTTTAAACCCTGTAATAGTGTGCGTAAACCGGCGGTGTTGGCAGGCACCAGCCTGGCTCCGTTTCGGCTTCGGCTGCGGAAGATATAGTCATCGATGCGCTGAGACCGCGCCGGTTGGTACAGCGAAAATAACTCAAGCTGTTGCGCTAGCCATAGATTCAACAGTTCCCAACTGCCATGATGCGGGGCAATGATAATGCGCGGTTTTTCGGTGGTATAAAAATCTTCATCGATGCTTTGCTCTGACAGCCTGGCCAGGACCTTGTCGATAGATTGGTGCCAGAGTAAGCCAAGCTCGGTGAAAGCACAGCAGGTGTGCACGATAGAATCGTTGATCAACTGCTGCTGTTGTTGCGGATTCATCTCGGCAAAACAGAGCTGGATATTTTGCCGGGTTTTACGAGAAATCTGGTTATTGGTTTGACGCACGAAAATGGCCATGAGTCTGGCCAGGCTGAACAAACACTTGCTGGAACAAAAAGATAATGCGCGATTGATCAGCTCAATCACAGTGGTTCCCAGAGCCTAGCTCTTTTGCTGCTGCTCGATCTTGGCCCAGCTATCCCGCAGCGACATGGTTCGGTTGTAGACGATATCGTCGACATGGGAATGGGTGTCGGCGATAAAATAACCCTGTCGCTCAAACTGGTAGGCCAGGTCCTGGCGTCGCGGCGCGATGGCAGGCTCCAGCTTGGCCTGGTCGTAGGTGATCAAGGAGTCGGGGTTGAGCCCACTGTGAAAGTCCTCCAGTTTTCCTGGATTGACGACATTGAACAGGCGGTCATAAACCTGCACCCTGGCGGTCAGGGCATGTTCGGCGCTGACCCAGTGAATCGTGCCCTTGACCTTGCGTCCATCCGGCGTCGTGCCGCCCTTGGACTCGGGATCATAAGTGCAGATCAGTTCGCGAATACTGCCATCCTCGTTCTTGACCACCTCTTTACAGGTGATGTAATAGGCGAAACGCAAGCGTACCTCGCGACCGGGGGCGAGGCGAAAGAATTTTCTCGGCGCGTCTTCCATGAAATCGTCACGTTCGATGTAAAGCTCGCGACTGAAAGGGATCTCACGGGTACCGAATTCCGGGTTTTGCGGATGATTCTTGCCGGCAAACATTTCCACCTGGCCCGCGGGATAATTTTCAATAATCACCTTCAGTGGATCGAGCACGGCCATGCGCCTCTCGGCGCGCTGGTTCAGGTCCTCGCGCAGGCAGTTTTCCAGCACGCCCATCTCGATCACGCTGTCTTTCTTGGTGACCCCGATGATATCGCTGAAGGCGCGAATCGATTCCGGGGTGTAACCCCGGCGGCGCATCCCGGAGATGGTCGGCATGCGCGGATCGTCCCAGCCATCGACAATGCCTTCCTGTACCAGCTGGTTGAGTTTACGTTTGCTGGTCAATGTATATTCGATCTGCAAGCGGGCAAACTCGATCTGCTGTGGGTGGCAGGGGGTATCCAGTTGCTCGATGAACCAGTCATACAGTGGGCGGTGGTCTTCAAATTCCAGCGTACACAGGGAATGGGTAATGCCCTCGATCGCATCCGACAGGCAATGGGTGAAATCATACATCGGGTAGATGCACCATTCGTCACCGGTATTGTGATGGGTGGCATGACGGATCCGATACACCACCGGGTCGCGCATATTCATATTCGGTGAGGCCATGTCTATCTTGGCGCGCAGGGCCAGTTGGCCATCGCCATACTTGCCCTGTTTCATCTCCTCGAACAGTTGCAGGTTTTCTTCCACGCTGCGGTTGCGGTAAGGGCTTTCGGTGCCCGGTTCGGTGAGGGTGCCGCGGGTTTGCCGAATCTCCTCGGCAGTCTGGCTGTCGACATAGGCCAGGCCCTTGTTGATCAGCTCGATGGCATATTCATACAGCTGTTCGAAGTAATCGGAAGCGGAGGGGTTTTCATGCCAGTGGTAGCCCAGCCATTCGACATCATGGCGAATGGAGTCGACATACTCGACATCTTCTTTTTCCGGGTTGGTATCATCGAAACGCAGGTTACAGATACCCTGGTAATCCTCGGCAATACCGAAATTCAGGCAAATCGATTTGGCATGGCCTACATGCAGGTAACCATTCGGCTCGGGCGGGAAGCGGGTGACGATTTGATCGAATTTGTCTTGTTGGAGGTCCTGGTTGATGATGTCGCGGATGAAATTGGTGGATGACTTCTTGTCGTCAATCTCGTTACTCATTGAACAGTCTGGTCTTAGTATCTAAAAAACCGCATGTTACCCTAAGTGCTGCACCGCGCAAACCGATTCCTAAGACCTGCACCAGGATTAATCCTCAGCGGGTGAATAATTTTCTACCAGGTATAAAAAAAGCCGACCCGAGGGTCGGCTGTTCGCTTGATTAAGTAATCAGATAATTACTTGTAAGCAGGAGCAGCGGCTTCAGGAGCAACGGCTTCAGTAGCAGCCTTAGCTTGAGCGGCAGCAACAGAAGCTTCGTATTGCTTCTGGGCTTCAGCGCGAGCAGCTTCGAAACGAGCTCTGGCAGCTTCCATAGCTTTTTGCTGTTCAGCCAGAGCAGCAGCGCGACGCTCTTGCATCTGCTTGGCAGCTTCTTCGTTCATCATCGGCTGAGGAGCAGCGAACTGCTGAGGAGCGTACTGAGGAGCGTAACCGTAACCGTAACCACCGTCACGAGACTCGCCGTACCAGTTGCCGTAACCACGACCGTCGTAGTAACCGCGACCGTCTACGTAGCTGTCACCACGCCAATCGGTGTCTGCGTCCCAATCGGTGTCAGCGTCCATGTTACCGCGACCACGAGCTTTGAAGTTCAGGTCGAAAGAACCTTCACCGTCGCCGTGACCAGTACCACGACCGCGACCACGACCGTAAGCACGACCGTCACCGTAGTAGTTACCGTAACCGGAACCGTAAGAATCGAAATCAGAGTTACCGTAAGTGTTTGAATCATCTCCAGTCCAGAAAGCTTGGGCAGAGGTGGTAGCTACGATTGCAACTGCTGCAACTAAAGTTTTAATTTTCATGGATATCTCCTTTGAGAAAGTAAAATAAAAAACCGTTCTTAACTAGCCATAAGAAAGGCCGTTCAAAACCAACGAGGCGAAGTATATTATTAAATTCTAATATAAGTCAACCCTAAATTAAGTTGATAGGGTTATAAATTGACCAGTGGTTTTCCTTGGGGAGTAGGGTAGATTATCTTAAATTTATGATTTATATGGCAAAATCAGAATTATGCGGGCTTTCCCAGGCAGTTGTGACCGCACTGGACGGGCTCCGTGGTTTTTCTTCAAATGGTGGTTTTGGTGTGCCAACATAGATAAAACCGATGATGCGCTCGTCGATATCCAGGCCCAGTGCCTGGTGCACGTTGAGGTCATAACAGTTGTCACCGGTGAGCCAGATCGAACCATAACCCAGTGCCCTGCTGGCCAGTTGAATATGCTGGGCGGCACAGCCGGCCGACAGGATTTGTTCAATTTCCGGGATCTGCGGATTTTGCTCGATTCTGGCGATGACCACGATGATCAGCGGTGAACGCAGTGGCTTGGCCTGTTGCTTCTGCAGGTAAGCCTCATCGACCGCGGGGTCACGGCCGAGGGTGGCCTGGCCAAATACCTCGGCCAGTTGATGCCTGGCCTGGCCCTGGATTGTCATGAAACGAAACGGGGCCAGCCCACCGTGATCTGGTGCACTCATCGCCGCCTGCAGAATCTGCTCGAGTTCAGTATCGCTAGGCGCGGGTTCGCCCAATTGCTTGGCCGGTACCGAATAATGTCCGGTTAAAAATGATAATTCATCCATTTTTCAGGTCATAAAGTGTCTATGGCCTTATACTATGGTCCCGGCTAGGATATTTCCATGATGCTTAAGCAAAAACCTCTGATATTCTTCATCTGGCTATCAATTCTGCTGATTCTGTCGTCTTCCCCGTATGCCAGCCTGCTCAAGAATCATCCTTCTCCCTATCTGAAACTGCATGCCGAGGACCCGGTTGACTGGCAGGTGTGGGGTGACAAGGTACTGCATCAGGCCCAGGCAGAGGATAAGCTGATCTTTGTCTCGATCGGCTACTTCTCCTGTCACTGGTGCCATGTCATGCAACGTGAGAGTTATGCCGACCCTGAGGTCGGCAAATTGATGAACCAGCACTTTATCTCGGTCAAGGTCGACCGGGAACTGCGCCCGGAACTGGATCGGCGCCTGGTCCAGTTTGTGGAAGAGGTGCGCGGCGTCGCCGGCTGGCCGCTCAATGTTTTCCTAACCCCGGAGGGGTATCCGCTGACCGGCTTTACCTATCTTCCCCGCGCCAGCTTCGTCGATGTGATCGATCAGTTGGTCGAACAGTGGCAACAGCGCCGCGATGAGATCACCCCCGCGGCCAAGTCATATTTTGAACAGACCGAGTACCATGAAAACCGGGCGACCCTGGTCAATTTACCGGACCAGCACCGGGCCAAGGTGCTGGATGCCTTTGTCAGCCAGGCGATGCTGATTGCCGATGAGCTGCAGGGTGGCTTTGGCCAGACCCAGAAATTTCCCTCCTATCCCCAGTTCAATGCATTGCTCGAGGCGATCAGGCTGCGCCCGGATATCGATCCGGACGTCATCGACTTTGCCCAGCTGACCCTGGATGTGATGGCCAGTCGCCATCTGATGGACCATGTCAATGACGGTTTTTTCCGCTATGTCACCGATCCGGACTGGCAGACCCCGCATTTTGAAAAGATGCTGTATGACAATGCCCAGCTCGCGGCACTCTACCTCGATGCCGAATCGCTGTGGCCGGGTCGCGGTTATGCCGACATAGCTCTGCGCACCATCGATTTTATCCAGCGATTTCTCGCCGATCCAGCCGGTGGCTATTATTCCAGCCTGTCGGCGGTGGATACCGACGATATCGAGGGCGGTGCCTATTACTGGAGCCGGGAGCAACTGCGCGCGAGTCTGACCGCCGATGAATACCAGCGTTTGCTCGAGAGCCAGGCGATCGAGCCGGCAGCCAGCGAGCCGTTGTTACTCAAGCCATTGATCGGAATCGGCAGTGCGTCCGGGCAGGTCGCGGTCAACCAGCGGATTCGTGCCAGGCTGCAGGCAGCGCCGAGACCGTTGATGCCGGTGGATGATAAAAAACTCGCGAGCTGGAATGCTCTGACCCTGAAAGCCCTGGTCAAGGCCGTTGCCTATGACAACAGCGCCAGCAATCGCCAGCGCGCCCAACAGCTATACCGTTTCATCAGCCGCCAATTTATCCAGGGCCAGGGTGAACAGCTGCGGGTGATCCGCTTTGCCGGGCAGGGCCAGTCTGCAGAGACCACGCTGGAGGATTATGCCCAGCTGGCGCATGCCCTGCAGCTCTACGCCAATCAGCTGCAGGACCAGCAGGCGCAAAGTCTGGCAACACAGCTGGTGCAGCAGGCCTTTGCACAGTATTATCAGGCACCGCGCTGGCTACAGGACCGACAGAGTCTGATCCCCGGCGATCGTGGACAGCTATTGATCCAGGACGGGGTGTTGCAATCCCCGCTCAGCCTGCTGCTGGAGACGGTTTTGCTGCAGTCCGGTGGCGATCAGCAGCTCCTGGCCAGTAGCCGGGAACTGGCCGGGCGCCTGACCCGTGACGTGTTGGAAACACCCTATTACTATGGCTCGGGTATTTTATTGTTTGACCAAACCGGCGCTAACCAGCCTGACCGTGAGGAGTGAAGTAGAGCGATGCAATCCTTGTTAAAAACTCCTTATGCCTTATTGATGCTGGCACTGCTGCTGTTCGGTATAGAGTTGTTCATCTGGTACTACCTGGGCGATATTGGCTATCTGCAGCTTCTGGTCGACAGCGATAAAAGTCATGTGTCGATGTTAATCATCCTGATCTATAGCCTGTCTAGCCTGTGGTTTTTGCTCGGTTGCGGGGTCACCAGCCGTCACTACGAAGATGTCAGCCAGGGTGGTCCGGATTATCGTCACCTGCATCTGCGCCGGTTCTATCAACAGCTGAGTGATTCCGAACCCGGCAGCCACGCGTTGCTGGAGGTACTGGAGTTGCGCCTGCGCAGTCAGTATGCCTTCGGTTTCATCATCGCCGACCTGATGCTCAAGCTGGGCATCCTCGGTACCGTAATCGGTTTTATCCTCATGCTTGGATCCTTATCCAACCTGAACAGCGTCGACATCACGGTGATGCAGACCTTGTTGGCGGAAATGAGCGGCGGTATGAAAGTGGCGTTGTTCACGACCCTGACCGGGATGCTCGCCGGCATCCTGTTACATATCAAATTCAACTTCCTGGACTGGGCGGTGGATCACCTGATCAACGATATCCGCGAGCAGGTGCTGGCTGAAGTGACCAGCTCATGATTAAAAATCGCACCCTGTCCGATCCGTTCACCGACCTGTTGTTCAACACCTTGCTCGGCTTCAGCCTGTTGTTCTTCATTTCGATTATCTTCATGAACCCAATCGCCAAGCTGGGCAATGTCAACTTCAAGGCCGAATATATCATCACCGTGACCTGGCCGGAGGACCAACCGGATGATATCGATGTCTGGGTGCAGGACCCGAACCGCAACCTGTTGTCCTACCGCAATAGCAACGTCGGCTGGCTGCATCTCGACCGTGATGACCAGGGTGATATCAACGATACGGTGATGATCAACGGGGTGGAAACCGTGTACCCGATTAACCAGGAAGTGGTGACCATCCGCGGTATTGTCTCCGGTGAATATATCGTCAATCTGCAATACTATAAGAGCACGACCCAGCAGCCGGTGCCGGTCACGATCAAGATTGAAAAGGTCAATCCCTCGTTGCGCGTGGTCTATGTCGACAAGGTACTGCTGGAAAATGAGGATGATGAGAAAACGGTGCTGCGTTTTTACCTGGATGCCAACGGTGAGGTGGCGTCGATCAATCATCTACCTAAGAAATTCACCAATTACGGTCTGGAGGTATTGGAATGAGTTGGGCAATCCTGGGTTTGAGTGCCGGATTTATCCTGGTCACTGCCTTACTGTATTTCGTGTTACTCAAATCCACCCAGCCGCTATGGATCAAGTCACTGACGCTGGTGCTGGTCACGCTGTTTTACTGGGTTCAGTATGAAGCCCTGCAGCAATATGCCGGCTGGCCTTCGACCGATGATTTACCCGAGGCTTTCATCCTGATCGCCACCGATATCCAGGAGCCCGACCTCAAGCGCGGGGTTGAGGGCGTCATGTACTGGTGGGTGCGGGATGATCGCGACCCGCAGGCGCCGCCCAGGGTTTATCAGCTACCCTACGAACCCCAGCTGCATGAGACCACCGAACAGGTCATCGAAGAGCAGAAGAAAGGCAGTGTCTACATTGCGCGCAAGCAGCCCGGCGGTGCCGGTGGTAACGGGCTGGGCGTCAGCTTCGACAAAGTCAGCAAGGCCAACCGCTTCAAAAAGCCCTAGCGATAAAGATCGTCGAATAGCTGCTGACGTGACAGTTCAGCGGTTAAATCGTCGTACAGCTCGTTGACACTATCCAGATCGGCAGCTGATAACTCTTGCTGGTTCTGGCGCAGGTATTCCTCGGTCAGCGCTAAAAATTTTTTAATATTTATCTCGTTCATCTCGGTATACTTTGTTGTCCTTTCGCTTATTTGCCTCGATTATGCAAATGAATATGACAGCCAAATGACAGGGATTGGATTACTGACCGAAGTTACTGGAGCCGTTAACAGCCGTGGATAATATCAACCTGGACAATACTGAACTTGAGCAGCAGGTGCTGCAGGAAAATATTGTTTCCGCGGTCAGTCTCGGCTCTACTCACCTGCAGATCGGCCTCAGGGGCGACCCGTCACTGCGCGAAACCGCGCTGGATCGCTGCCGCTATGAGAGTGAGCTCGACCGCCTGTTCAACGATATCGAACCGCTATTCGAAGATCTGCTGATCAACCGGGGCATTTTTCGTCTGTTCATCGGTTTCAATAACTCTGAGGTACGCACCTGCTCGATCTTCGACCCCCTGCGCGAGGAGATTCATGATGGCAGGCAGCTGGTGGCGCCGGGTTATATCGAACGGCATTTTCCGGCCATTCCCTACAGCGAAAAGACCGCGATCATGCGCAAGCTGTACAAGGCCCTGTTCAAGTCGGAGATTTACCGGTATATGCCTGAGCATCTGCGAAATATTGCCAAGAAGCGGCATAAGGTCTGGCAGCCGATGTCGCAGGACGACGTGCATATGATCCTGCATTATCTCAAGCGTCTGCGCAGCCTGCCGGAGTATTATCTACGCAACTTCACTATTTCCACGGTACAGAACGTGGTGCGCCTGCAGTTCAATTGCGATGGCACCCAGATCGTGCATGCTCGTGACTTTGATACCTTTATACAGGAAAACCTGCCCTGATATGATTCATTACAAGATTGGCAGCAGCCACCCGGCTGCGCATTATTTCGATATCGACCTGCATATTCCCCAGCCTGATCCAAACGGGCAGGTATTACGCCTGCCGGCATGGATTCCCGGCAGTTACATGATCCGTGATTTCGCCAGGAACGTAATCGAACTCAAAGCCCGTTCCGGTGAACGTCCATTGGCTATCACCCAGCTCGACAAGTCAAGTTGGCAACTTGCAGCCAGCGAAGCTGCGGTTGATATCAGTTACCGGGTATATGCCTGGGACCTGTCGGTACGCAGCGCTCACCTCGATACCACCCACGGTTTTTTTAATGGTACTAGTGTCTTCCTCGAAGTGGTTGGCCAGGCTGATCAGCCTTGTGAAGTTTTGATCCTGCAACCGACCCATAAGGACTGTGCTGACTGGCGCCTGGCGACCACGTTGCCACCCAAGAATCCCGGGGTGGCAATGGATGATTTCAGCTTTGGCCTGTTCCAGGCTGGGGATTACCAGGAACTGATCGACCATCCGGTGGAGATGGGCTTGTTCGAGCAGCTCGAATTCGAGGCCTGCGGATTACGCCATGATGTGATTCTGACCGGAAAATTCAACTGTGACTATGAACGCCTGCGGGCCGACCTGACCCTGATCTGCGAACAACATATCCGTATGTTCGGCGAGCCGGCACCGATGCCACGCTACATGTTCCTGGTGATGGTGGTCGGCGACGGCTATGGTGGCCTGGAGCATCGCAGCAGTACCAGCCTGCTGTGTTCGCGCAAGGATCTGCCGGAGCCTGGACAGGACAAGCTGAGTGATGAGTATCGCGGATTTCTCGGTCTGTGCAGCCATGAGTATTTCCACAGCTGGAATGTCAAACGCATCAAACCCGCAGTATTCGATGCTCCGGACCTGTCTGCCGAGGTTTATACACCGCTTTTGTGGGCATTCGAAGGCATCACATCCTACTACGATGACCTGGCGGTTTTACGCAGCGGCTGTATCGGGCAACAGGATTACCTGGAATTGCTCGGGCAGACCATCACCCGGGTCCGGCGGGGCCGCGGGCGCCTGCGCCAGTCGGCCGCCGAGTCGAGTTTCAACTGCTGGACCAAGTTTTACAAGCAGGACGAGAATGCCGCCAATACCATCGTCAGTTACTATGCCAAGGGCAGCCTGATCGCCCTGTGTATCGATCTCAAGATCAGGCAGTTGACCGCCAATGAAAAATCGCTGGATGATGTCATGCGCAGCCTGTGGACCAACTACCAGCAACAGCCGCAGGGTATAGAAGAGCATGCTATCCAGCAGATCATCAACCAGACCTGTGATGCTGACCTGTCCGATTTTCTCGACCAGCTGATTTACCGCACCAGCGAATTGCCGCTGGAGGATTTGCTGCAAACCATGGGCATAGACCTGGCCTATCGTGCCAGTGCCGGTAACCAGGACAAAGGGGGCAAAGCCAATGATTCCACCCTTAACTGTAGCCTGGGCGCGAATGTCAAGGAAAACAATGGCGGCCTGAAACTGATCTCGCTGACCGAGGATGGTGCTGCCCAGGTTGCCGGCCTGTCTGCCGGTGACGAGATCATAGCGATCGATGGCCTGCGCGTGAGCATGCAAAGCTATCACGATTGGTTGAACCTGTCCGTCCCTGACAGTGAGCATCAATTGACGGTATTCCGCCGCGATGAATTACATCATTTTCGCGTCGTACTGCATGCGGCCCCGCAGGATACCGCGGTGCTAGAGATCAGCGCAGACAGGCATGCTGCCCGCGCCAGCTGGTGGCAGCAGCCGGCGCAGGCATGATGACCGACGCTGAAGCGCCGGCGCTGGACAGTCACCAGCTGCAGCGGGAAATCGAGGGGTTACTCGGTGGTGATGCAATCGATCTGTTATACCTGCATAGCTGTGAATCGACCAATATCGAATGCCAGAAGCTGGGCACTCATCAATCGGTGGTGATTGCCGAGCAGCAGACCGCCGGTCGTGGCCGGCGCGGCAACTGCTGGTATTCGCCGCTAACCCAGAATATCTACTGTTCGATCGGCGTACACAAAAACCTGCCACCCGAGTTACTGGGTCTGATACCGCTGCAGGTCGGGGTCTGTATCGCCTCGGTGTTACAGGAGTCAGGTTTCCCCGAAGTGACCCTCAAATGGCCGAATGACATCTTATTGCAGGGCAAGAAGCTGGGCGGGATCCTGATCGAAACCCGTGCCCTGGGCGATCAGGCATTTTTCCTGGTGATCGGGGTTGGTCTCAACCTGCATCTTGACCAGGAAACCCTGGATCAGATTGACCAGCCCGCGATCAGCCTGCGCCAGGTGGCCGAGCATGCGCTCGATCGCCAACAGTTGTATAAGGACCTGATCGCGCGCATTGCGCAATCTGTCAATCGTTTCGACGCGGACTCGATTGAATCATTACTCCAGCAGTTCAAACAACTCGATGCCTACCTGGGACGGGAAGTGGTGGTGAAAACCCGCGATCAGCAGATCAGCGGTATTTACCAGGGCATCGCCGGGGACGGCCAGATCCAGATCCAGACCGCGGATGGTTTGCGCCATTTCGCGGCCGCGGAAATTTCGTTGCGAGTGAACTCAGATGCTGTTGATTGATTGCGGCAATTCCGCGCTCAAATGTCGCATCATCGACAACCGGCAGGTGCAAGACCGGGCATTCAACTGGCAGCAACAGGCACAATGGTCGGATTTCATCGATCTGTTAACCGGGCATGCATTCGATCAGATCCATCTGGCGAGTGTCGCCAACCAGCACACCACTGACAAGCTGCTGCAGGATATCCACCAATGCCAACCCAAGGCCCGGGTGACGCAGTTATTTACCCTGTCAGAGCTGCATGGGCTGACCACGGCCTATACCGATTATCGCCAGCTGGGGGTGGATCGCTGGCTGACCCTGGTCGCCGGCTTTTTCAACTATGATCAGGACCTGCTGATCGTCGATGCCGGAAGTGCGATCACCGTGGATTTGCTCTCCCAGCAGCAGGGGCATCTGGGCGGAGCCATTGTGCCCGGATTTAACACCGATCTGGAGCGGTTCAAGGGTTTTTTTCCATATTTGGATTATGCCTCGCCAGAGATAATAATCATTGACAGGCCGGGACGCTCAACCGCCGAATGTGTGCATTTACTGGAGCCGCAGGAGCGCATGCCGCGTCTGCTCGGCTTGCTGGAACAATGGCAACAGCTACTGCAACCACCGGTCAAAATATTACTCTGCGGTCAGGACGCCGGGATCATCGCCGCGCGGGTAACAGGTCAATTCGAGCAGGTCAGCGACCTGGTATTCCAGGGCATGTTGAAACAAGTTGAGTTACAGGGATAATAGTCCGCAGATATGAAGACATTCTTTTCCCTGTTACTGCTCAGCAACCTGGCATTTGCCGTGGTGCAATGGCTGTTCCCCCTCGACCAGTTACTGCCCGGGTCGCGGCATTCGCTGAAACCGGCGGAAAAACTGGTCCTGCTGAGCGAGGCCGAACAAAACCTGCCCACTGAACTGGTGGTCACAACCCAGGCAGAACAGAACCCGGCGCCGGCGCCGGAACCGGTCAAGGCGGTCGTCATTACCGGCGAACTCTGCTACACCCTGGGGCCGTTCAAGAGCGACCAAACCGCGCAGGAAGTCGCCGCCCGCTTCAAACAAAACGCTATCGAGATCAATCCACGCTCCAACGTAGAGAAAGAATACCTGGGCATGATGGTGTTTATCGACGGCCATAAAAACCGCGGTGAAGTAATCAACACGGCAAACGCGCTGAAAGCCAAAGGGATCAAGGACCATATCATTTTCCATGATCCCGGCCGCCGCAATGCGCTGTCACTGGGGGTATTCGGGCTCAAGAAAAATGCCGAGGTCGGCCACCTTCTTGTAGCGCGCCTCGGCATTTTTCTTGAGCCCGAATACCCCCAGTGACAGCGCATTGCGGCGGCCGGGATCATGGAAAATGATATGGTCCTTGATCCCTTTGGCTTTCAG
>JAAUXZ010061982.1_pt1 | contig 35989 bp, 39 predicted proteins | sample 7278131 | NCBI WGS metagenome assembly JAAUXZ01 (sample SAMN14350119, study PRJNA611818) | marine sediment metagenome | isolation source: surface marine sediment (3m) | place: French Polynesia: Moorea | collected 2018-08 | reverse complement strand
GTCAGCACTCAGTATTATTTTTCCTCTTTTGATGGTACTTTTTCTTCTTCCAGAGCCCAATAACAGCCCAGGTATGCACCTGCTTTTAACCTGTATAGGTAATATCTTACGTATGTTGATTCGTAGTGCTATATAGCACTCTATCAAAACCAGGAGGGCTTTACAAAGCTTTTTTTGTAACTGTTATCGTTCCCGATTACAGTTTTAACCATGTGATGTTTACAATACCACCTGCTTGAATTACGCTTTTTCAGGTTAAGCAACAGATTCTGACCAGCAGCTCCAATCACCATCCATGCAAATCGAAACCATCTACGAGTTCATCACTAGGTTGGAACCGATCCTGCTGAGTGATCTTAAACCCAACGCCGATCTGCACGATGACCTGGGTATAACCGGCAATGATTTTTCGATCATGATGCGTGAGTTTGAAAAGGAATTTGAGGTGGACATGAGAAATTACCTCTGGTACTTCCACCATCCGGAAGAGGGCGCCCTGGGATTCAGTGGTGTGTTCAAGAATTCGCCATCTTTTCGTGTCCCCCATATACCGGTCACACCCAACTTGTTATTGCAGGCTGTCAACCAGGGTCATTGGCCAGTACAGTATCCGGAGCATGACATTTCGGGTAAGCGTTTTGTGGTCACCATCGATCGGGTGATTGCCCTGGCTCTGGTTCTTTTTTTAGTTACCTGGTTAGCTCGATTCTAAGCCCGAGAAATCAGCATTACAGCACATAGGCTTAGGCAAATTGGCAATGATCTACCCCGCATCCTAGGCCTGGCAAACCGGGCAAAAATAGAATTGTCGACTGGCTATGGCAATTCTGCGAATCCTTTCACCACAATGGTAACAAGGCCGGTGTTCCCGGCTGAATACGTAATGTCGATACTGGCTATAACTAAGCCCCTGCGCCTTCAGATCGGCGGCCAGTTTTTTAGGTATCGTGACGCCGCGTTGCCGGTAAGCGCGACGTCCTATGCGCAGGGTCGCTGTTGCCAACTGCTGACGTTGTAAATCTGACAAATCAATCGGGCGCTTGCCTGGTCCAAGTTTCGCTTCCCAGAGAATCTCAGAGCGCAGGTAGTTGCCTATTCCGGCAATGAAGTGCTGGTCGAGGTAGAGCCCACCGAGCGAGCGGCGGCTAAATTTTTTTGCGTTGAGCCGATCCACGATCGTTTGCTGCGTGAGATCGGTAGACAGCAGGTCCGGACCAATTGAGCGCAAAAAAGGATGTTGCTCGACCTCGGCTTCCTGCATGAAATCGATGTCGGTTGCGCTGTAAAGACGCGCCGTATGCGTTGGGGTATCGAAGGCAACGCGCAGACTTCTGCCGGTTTTTGGCAGCCGTGGTAATTTACTCGTATACCATCGACCGTACAATTGGTTGTGACTGTACATGACGGTGCCATCGTCAAATCGTGTCAACATGGCTTTGCCGCGGGTCTCGATGGCAGTCACCGTGCAGCCGGTCAGTCTCTCCACCAGATGCTGTCGACCAGGCATGGTGATTTGCACCGAGACGAGCGGCCGGTCGACCAGTACCCGTTCGAGTTTGTCGGCCGCAAGGCGTATTTCGGGCCCTTCAGGCATGGCCTTTACCTCTTGCTACTCCTACCCCGATGATGAAATCCGCCCGCTCAATCCGTCCAGATAGCGTGGAAATGGTGCACTGGCCCATGCCCGTGTCCAACCCTCAAATGGTCTGCTTTGGCAATGGCTGCCTGCAGGTATGCATGCGCTTTGCTGACCGCGTCTGGCAAGGTATCGCCTCTGGCAAGATAGGCAGCAATGGCCGCTGAGAAGGTGCAACCGGTACCGTGGGTTGAGCGAGTGTCAATCCTCGGTACAGTGAGTTTGAATGATGCCTCACTGGTGATGAGCTGATCAATGCATTCGGCCCCCTTGGCGTGACCACCCTTCATCAGCACGGCATTCGCGCCCTGCTCTAGCAAAGCCTCACCCTGATCGGCTGCGTCCCCGGCTGTCCTTGCCGGTTCCAGACCCAGTAAGGTTGCCGCTTCAGGCAAGTTCGGTGTGATCACGCGGGCCATGGGGATAAGTGTATCGCGTAAAGCATCGATCGCTGTTTGCTGTATCAGCAGGTCACCCGACTTGGCGACCATGACCGGATCAAGCACCACAGGGCCGGGGAAATCCCGAATCGCGTCAGCGACGGTTGCAATAATTTCGGCGCTCGCGAGCATCCCGATCTTGATCGCGCCGACTTCGAAGTCATCCAGCACAGCTTCGATCTGTGCGCTGACCGTGGCCAGGGGAATGCTGTGGATATCGGTAACAGCCGTCGTGTTCTGTGCAGTCACCGCGGTAATCGCGCTGGTGCCAAACACACCCAGGGCGGAGAAAGTCTTGAGGTCGGCCTGGATGCCGGCCCCACCGCCACTGTCTGAGCCTGCAATGGTCAACGCAACGGGGATGCCGGAAGTTAGTTCGTTTTGAGATCGCATTGAGTGCCTTATTCAGATCAGGTTCGATGGGTTGGATAGTACCTCTCAGGCCGAAAGCACCCCACCAGACGTTGCAAAGTTAACCCTAGATGTTGGCTAAATGCAATAGCCTGGTTGGCCAGACAGATGCCCGACTTATCGACTGTTTTCTGCAGATTTCATCCACAAAATCGTCGCCGTCGGTTTCATTGTTAAGAGGGCTTTAGTAGTCTGTAGGTTCAGATTTTTGTAAGTAGCTTAAGCAACATGCGTCAGTTCCTTTTTCTTCCAACGGTAACGGGTTTACTGTGCTGCCTGTGGGCGGGTGCATCCGTAGCGGATCAGGGCCAGCCTGTGCCAGTGGTTGAAATCGACAGTGGATTTGCTTACGACTATCTCAACCAGGTCAGAACAGCGGCAGGTCTGATTCCTTTCGTCGGAGATGACCGATTACAACAGGCAGCCAATAGCCATTCCAGGTACCTGGTGGTCAACCGGGCCCAGGGGCATTATCAAAGCCGTGGATTGCCCGAGCACAGCGGTTATTCCGCTGCCGAGCGGGTCATCCTGGCCGATTATCCCACCAGTGCCGTGACCGAGAATGTATCCATAGCATCCAAGGATGATGCCACCGTCAACCAGTCGATCGATGGTCTAATGAGTGCCATCTATCATCGATTGGGTTTTCTAAGTTTCACCAACGATGAAGTCGGCATTTCCATCATGTCGGGGAATGATTACTCGGCATTCACTTATAAAATGGGTAACCAGGGCCAGGCGGATCTGTGCCTGGGCAACAACTACCTGCAGCCCGGCCGCTATTATCAGGGAATGTGTGTGGATACCGACAAGAGAATCCAGGCCGAAAACTGGGAGTCGAGTGAATCAGTGATTGCACGGCAAAATCCATCCCTGGTCTTGTGGCCGCCGCCCAACCACCCCGATATTTCCCCGGCGTTTGACCACGAAAACCCCGATCCATTGCCGGATTACGGCGTCTCCGGTTATCCGGTATCCGTTCAATTCAATCCGGAGATTGGAGATAACATCGAAATCGAACGTTTTGTCCTGCTGGATGAACAGTATCAGGCAGTCACCCCGACCCGCATACTTGACCAGAAAACGGATCCCAATGGCGTGCTGTCGAATCGTGAGTTTGTATTGTTCCCTTTGCACAGGCTGCAGTGGGACAGCCTGTACCGGGTTGAACTGGTCTACCGGTTCAATGGCAAGCTGTATACGCATAACTGGAGTTTCCGCACCAGTGATCCGGGTTTACCAATGTTCACTATTCAGGAATCATACCAGGTGATCAGGGTAGCGAGTGGAGAACCATTTCTGGTCTACTTGCCACCTCTGAGCCCGTCAGATATCGGCACCAGTTACCAAACCCACTACCAGTCGACGCTGCGCAAACCGGAAATAGAGCCCATCGATGCCAACACGCTATCGGTCCGTTTGACCGGCCAGGGCAGTATCTGGATAACAAGCCATCGCCGGACCTTCGAGGTGCAGGTTTTCTGATCTGACCTGGACGCTCCAACGCCATGGATCAAAGTCATGCATAAAAAAAAACCCGCGCTGGGCTTTCTTTATGAATAATGGTGGGCCGTAGGCGATTACTCGGGCTGTCCATCGGCTCTGGCTTCCTGCTTCGCCCTACCTCCTGCATCCATGCAGTCGTGCCCTCGCCCTTCGGGCCGGCCTGCGGCCGTTCCAAATCGTTCCGGACGATTGGGTCGACCACCCGACCAGGGTCGGGCGTTCAAATGCCAAAGTTCATCGTTATTCATAAAGAAAGCCCACGCGAGGTGGGCTTTCTTTATGAATAATGGTGGGCCGTGGGCGATTCGAACGCCCGACCAATTGATTAAAAGTCAACTGCTCTACCGGCTGAGCTAACGGCCCCCTGGGAAAGATTGGGAATCATACTGATTCCGCCTTATATTTCAAGTCGTTTAACCGCTTATTCGACCGTTCGGCAGAGACAGGCTTACAGGGCCTCCAGCTTGCGCATGGATTTGGGCAAAACCCGCAGCTCGACCAGCGCGGTAACCAGCGCGGCGAGGAAACTGGCGTCCTCGTACAGCATCTTGTAGTACTGGATCTTCATCGTCAGCGCGGAGCCGAACAGGATCGCGAAAAAGGTCAGGAACGAGCCCAGTGCCAGGGTCGAGATCCCGGTGATGCCCTGGCCGATGGTGCAGCCGAGGGCCATGGTACCGCCGATGCCCATCAGGATCGCGCCGATGAAATGCATGGCAAAGTCCTTCAGGTTAGCAAACCACTCGATGCGGAAACCTTTTGATATCAGCGCCCAGAACAGGGATCCAAGGATGACCCCGGCCACCGCCAATAGGCCGAAGCTCAGCGCGGCCATATTGAATCCCGATATCACCAGGCCATAGGTTTGCCCGACCGGGTTGATGAAGGTGAAGGACTGGGTGTTAAGGGTTCTACCGGACATCGGTTTCCCCTCCTCGTCATCCGACAACATATCCCATTCCTCGTAATACCCGCTGAGGTCGTAGGCCTCGCCATCGGCATCGATGCTGATATTGGCGCTGATATACCAGGCCGCCAGAATCACCAGGCCGACCACGATACCGGCGAGGATATTATCGAAACCGCTACGGAAATCCGCAGATTTGAAGATATAAAACAGCAGCAGCGCCGCGATCACCAGGCCGATGATCAGGCGCATAGTGACCGCTGCTTCCGCATTAACCAGTGAACCCAGGTCTGACATGCTGTCGATATCGATCGCCAGTGGGCTGACCCAGTTGTAGAACAACACGCTGTAAAGGGTCTGGTCCGAATCGGGGAAGGGATTGATCATGTAAAACGCCACGATACCGATGACGATGAACACCAGAATGGATTTCAGGTTGCCGGCACCGATCCGGATCAGGGTCTTATTGCCGCAACCACTGGCCAGGGTCATGCCGATACCGAACAACAGGCCGCCGAGGATATTCTCAATCCAGATGATCTGACTGGCACGATAGGGCGGGAAGGCGGAATCCACCGACATCAGGCCGGCTGACTCGAAGATAATAACCCCCAGCATGGCCACAGCAATCGCCAGTAACCAGGCCCGGAAGCGCGAATAATCGCCCATGTTGACCAGATCGGAGACCGCGCCCATGGTGCAGAAGTTGGTTTTGTTGACCACCGCACCGAGGATAAAAGCCAGGATAAATGATGCCCACAGCAGATAGGTATGGGCTTCCACAAAGGATTCGAACGTCATGCCAATACTCCCCCTCGAATTATTATCCGCCTATGATAACGGATTGAATCTTTGATTCATATCAAGACGCAGTGAGCAGTCTGACTATTCCATCGAATCCGTTTTGTTCGGCATACTGCAGGGCCGACATCTGCTTATCGTCACGGATACTGCGATCCGCTTCATGTTGCAGCAAGACCTCGACGGTCTCGACATGACCGCGCTTGGCCGACCAGATCAGCGCGCTCCAGCCATGGGTTTGCTCGACATGATCCACTTCGGCACCATTTTCCAGCAACAATTCGACGACATCGGCGAAGTTATTAGATGCCGCCAGCATCATTGCGGTATAGCCGCCCTTGTCAACCAGGTCGACCTCGGCACCTTTATCCAGCAGTTTCTTGACCGCGGGGTAATGCCCATTGAGCGCGGCTTTCATCAGGGGTTTCCAGCGACAGGCATCGCGCATATTGAGCAGTTGCCGGCCCTGCAGGAAATCATCCATGGACTGTAAATCACCCTGCTCTGCGGCATCGAGCAGGGATAATGGCTGATCCGGCGGCGGACCGACGTCACAGGCAGCCAGCAACCCGAGCAGGGGCAAGGCCTGCCAAAACACAAATCTGCTGCGAGGCATACAGGCCCGATCAATAATCAGCGACCAAACCGACAGTGGGGGTTCAATCAGCCAGGCAAGGCCTACAGACCCTCTCGACTCATGCGTTCCAGGCGCTTGGAAGCCAGCCTCGAGGCAGAAGTATTCGGATAGTTGTTACGTAATTCGTTGAGGGTGGATTTAGCCGCATCGAATTGACGCAGTTCGTAGTGGGTATAACCCAGTTTCAGCATCGCATCCGGCACCTTGTTGCTGCCGGGATAGTTATCCAGCACTGCCTGGAATTCCCTGATCGCCTGTTCGAACTGTCGCGATACATAATTGGATTCACCCAGCCAGTACTGCGCGTTGCCGGCGTAACTGCTTTGCGGGAAACGGCCGAGAAATTCCTTGAATGACGCATTGGCCATCTTGTAACGACCTTCCTTGAGCATGTCGAAGGCTTTTTGATAAGCGGCACGCTCCTCGCTGACGGTAACTCCCGGCTTGCTGGGTTTACTGATCGTCGCCGGTTTGGCTACCTGTGGTGACGCGGCCGGTACTGCGGGTGGTGCTACCGCCGGGACTGCCGGTAGCACCGCAGCGGGAGGCGGGGTACTGACCGCAGGTGCAGGCGGCGCTGGAGTCGGTGCGGCAGGTGCTGCCGCGGCAGCCGCTCCCGCGGTGATCTCCAGTTCACGCAGACGACGGTCGATATCCAGGTACAGTTCGCGCTGGCGTTTTTTCAATCCAGCCAGGTCATTGGTCTGCTCTTCGAGCATACCGCGCAGGCCGCTGACCTCATCGGCCAGTTCATCCATACGCTGGAACAACTCCAGCATCGCTCGATTCTCCAACAGGCGACGCAGCTGTTGCATATCCTGTTGGATGCTGTCCAGGCTTTGCTGCATGGCATTGACGTCATTGGTCAGCTGTTGGTTGTTCTTGGTCTGTGCCCAGGCCTGGGAACCGGCCAGCAACAGGCCACCGATGATAACGAGTCGAATGGATAAAGATGCTTTGCTGTTCATAGCCATACCTTATTGTTGGGACCGCGTTTGCCGGCCTAGTTGACCTGGTAAATCAGCTCGACCCGGCGATTTTTTGACCAGGACGATTCGTCATGACCGAGCATCGCGGGTTGTTCCTCGCCGTAGCTGATCGTATCGATCTGATCGCTGGACGCGCCCTGGAACAACAGGATCCGACGCACCGACTGCGCACGGCGATCACCCAGGCCGATATTGTACTCGCGCGAGCCACGTTCGTCGGCATGTCCCTCCAGACGAACGCTGACATTGCCATTGCCGGCGACAAAGTTGCCATGCGCTTCGAGCAGGCCCAGCGAATCATCATCGATCTTGGCACTGTCATAGGCAAAATAGATCACGCGCGAGGCCAGCGGCGAATCCGCTTCTTCGAGCAATTCCTGGGCAGTCAGCACATCATCCGTCAGCGCGCTGGCCTCGGTATCCGAACCGACAATCGGTTGTGCCTGCTGTTGGGCCGTATCGGCCTGTTGCGCAGCGGCTGCTGCATCCTGTTCGGTCTGCGCATCGAAGGCATCATCCTGGGTCGCACAACCCGTCACGAATAACGCGCTGATCGCAATTACACCAATTAATTTGTTCATGTTAGTTTTCTCCTGAGTTCAATAGGTTTATTACCTGAGTTTCTTGTATGGTCCCCAGACTGGTTCGCGAATATCACCGGCCTGGTCAGATAGTTTGTATTTGCTGCGTCCATCGAGTGAAACCATGTATAACACACCCTTGTTACCCTGGGTCGAAGCATACAGCACCATGCGTCCATTGGGGGAAAAAGACGGTGATTCGTCCAGGGTATTATCCGTCAAGGTGATCAGGTTGCCCGATTCACGTTGCAGCTGGGCAATCTGGTAACGTCCGCGATCGCCGTAAACCATGACGATGTTTTTGCCATCGGGAGATAAATCGGCGGCGGAGTTGTAGCTGCCCTCGAAAGTCAGCCTTTTCGGCTGCCCACCGCTGATGGATATTTCATACAACTGCGGTCCACCACTACGATCGGAGGTAAAGATGATCGAGTTGCCGTCCGGGGTCCATACCGGTTCGGTATCGATCGCCCGATGCCGGGTCAAACGGGTCAGTCGTTTGGTCGCTACTTCCATGGTGTAGATATCCGGACTGCGGTCCTTGGATAACACCAGCGCCAGGCGCTTGCCATCGGGTGACCAGTTGGGCGCACCATTGATCCCCTTGAAGCCGCTGATCTTGCTGCGTTTGGCCGTCGATAGATGTTGAATGAAAATCTCCGGGCGCTTGTTTTCGAATGACACATAGGCCAGGGACTGACCGTCGGGAGACCAGCTAGGCGACATCAGCGGTTCATCCGATTCCAATACCGTTTGCGGGTTGAAGCCATCGGTATCGGCGACCTGTAACACATACTTGCGTGACTGGTTTTGCTGGGCGCTAATAAAGGCAATGCGGGTATTGAACGCGCCACGCACACCGGTAATCTTTTCATAGATAAGGTCACTGATTTCATGTGCGGTGGAGCGCAGATTGCGTAAGCGGACCGGGAAACTGTAACCCAGCAACTGTTTTTGCTTGAGCACATCCAGCAACTGGAATTGCACATCGAGCTGGCCATCGTTCTTGTTCAGGATGCGGCCGATGACGATAAACTCCATGCCCCTGGCCCGCCACTGCGGATAACTAACCTGCTTGCTGTAATGGGGTCGGGCGGGGTATTGGGCCTGGTCCAGCACCTCGAACACACCGCTGCGATTGAGATTATTGCTGACGATCTCGGCGACATCGGCTTTCAGCTTGATGGGTAATTTTGAGCTATCGAAAGGCACCACCGCGACCGGGATCGCGCCCTCCGCACCCTCGGTTATTTCAATCGTGATCACCGCCTTGGCAGGTATGCTGACACCCAACAGCGCGAACAACAGCAGGGCTTTTATCGATGCTAGCTTCATAACGAGATTGGTTCTATGGTTTAAACAGTATACGTAGATCACGTTCAAATAATTCCGGATCTTCCGGTTGCGGTAATGGGTCGGATTTTAACACGGCCGCTTCCACCGATAAGCGATATTCGCGGGTACCGGGGCACTGTCCTAATATGACGTCCAGCATCACCCCACCCGGTCCCTGTACCACCCTGACTTCACACTCCGGCATGTTGCCGGCATTGACCGGTTGACGCCAGTTACGCGAGATCTTCTCGCGGATCAGACTGTAGTATCTTTGCCGCATATTATCCAGCTCGCGTTGTCTCTCTTCGGCAGCCAACCGCGCTTTAAGTTCCGCCTCCTTGCGTCGTTGTTCAGCCTCGGCCGCTAACCTTGCTTCTTCCTCGGCCTTGCGTCGGGGTTCCTCCTCTTTGCGCTTGCGTTCCGCCTCGGCCTTGATTCTTGCCTCCTCGGCCTTGCGTTTCTGTTCCGCCTCGGCCTTCAGCCTGGCCTCCTCGGCCTTGCGCTTCTGCTCGGCCTCGGCTTTCTTCCGGGCCGCTTCGGCCTTGCGCTGCTTTTCCGCTTCAGCTTTTTTCCTCGCGGCCTCGGCCTTACGCTTTTTTTCCGCCTCGGCTTTCTTGCGTGCCTCCGCCTTGCGTTTAGCTTCCTGTTCTTTTTTCTTTTTCAGTTCCTGTGCGCGTTTTTTCGCTGCCTGCTCCAGGCGCTTTTTTTCCAGTTCCTGTTTGCGCTTCGCTTCCTGCTGTTGCTTGATCTTCTGTTCACGTTGCTCGAGTTTTTTCTGGTCGATGACCTCGGCCTGGATGGTCTGGTCCTGCGGGCCTTTTTTCGTCACCACCGGGGTTACCGATCGATCACTGAATTCAAGCAGGGTCAGGCCGATCACAACCACATGCAATACTAGTGAGAAGATAAATGCCCGCGGATAGCGGAGCAGGGTTTCGATCACGGTTGATCCTCTCCGGGCTCGGTGACCAGGCCAACCGATTCGATATCCGCCTGCTGCAGCAACACCAGCAGACTGACCACGTTCTGATAAGGGCCGTTCTTATCGCCACGGACCATCACCGGCCGCGTCTTCTGCTTGGCCAAGGCGGCACGAATCGCGCTGATCAGTGGCTCGGCCTCGATCGGGTCATCCGGCGCGGAGGCTACATTCAGGTAGTAAAGGCCGCCCTGGTCGACACTGATGACGATTGGTTCCGGACTGTCGACATCCAGTGCTTCGGCCGGTGCCTGCGGCAGGTCGACATCGACCCCCTGCTTCAACAAGGGTGCGGTGACCATGAAGATGATCAACAGCACCAGCATCACATCGATGTATGGCACAACATTGATCTCGGACATGGCGCGACGCTTTCTGACGGTCTGGGGCATGATAGTGAGCTTCGGTTAGTCGATGTGGATGCTGATCATTCAGCCTGGGCCTGGCGCTGCAAAATGCCGATAAATTCCTCGACGAAGTTTTCATAACGACTGACCAGGTGGTCGATTTCGTTGGCGAAATTGTTATAGGCGATAACCGCCGGAATCGCCGCCAGCAGACCCATTGCGGTCGCGATCAAGGCCTCGGAAATGCCCGGGGCGACCATCGCCAGGGTCGCCTGCTGCACTCCGGCCAGGGCGCGGAACGAATCCATGATCCCCCACACGGTGCCGAACAGGCCGATATAAGGGCTTACCGAACCCACCGTGGCCAGGAACGACAAATGGGTTTCCAGTTGATCGACCTCGCGCGACATCGATACCCGCATCGAGCGATTGGAGGCATTGATCACGTCGGCCGTCGCCAGTTCCGCCTTGCGCGCGCGGGCGAATTCCCGAAAGCCGTTTTCAAAAATCGCCTCCATGCCGAAGCGCTTGTCCTGGCGGGTCGACATCTGGCTGAACAGGTCGCTCAGGTTGATCCCCGACCAGAAGCGACCTTCGAAGGTCTTGGCCTCCTGCCGATTCTGTTTGAGGAAGCCCCACTTGATATAGATGATGGCCCAGGAGACGACCGAGGCCAACAACAGGATCAGCATCACGAGCTGTACCGGTAGACTGGCATTGGCCACCAGGTGGACAAAAGACATTTCATTCATTGTTATCGAATCCCAGGGCCTGTCACCCTAACTTGGTATAGATATCTTTGGGTATCGCGGTCGGTTTGAACCCATCGGCACTGACGCAGGCAACCTTGACCAGGGCCTTGTTGACCAGGGTTTCCCGCTCCGAATCCAGCTTGACGATCTGCTGTTGAAATACGAGGCTGGCTTTTTTCAATTGTTCGATCGTGGTATCGACCCTGAGCATTGCATTGAAGGCGGCGGACTGGATGTAATCCACCGTGACCTGCCTGACCACGAACACGATATTCTGTTGCAGTAAGACATCCTGTTCAAACCCCAGTTCACGCAAAAATTCGGTCCGCGCCCGTTCATAGAATTTCAGGTAATTGGCGTAATACACCACGCCACCGGCGTCGGTGTCCTCGAAGTACACCCGACACGGCAAACTATGCACGGGCATCAGAACAATTCACCGGTGGTGGAATCCGGGGCCGGATCGAAACCGAAATGGCGATAGGCCTGGGCGGTGGCGATACGGCCACGCGGGGTGCGCATCATGAAGCCCTGCTGGATCAGGAACGGTTCGATAACATCCTCGATGGTACCGCGTTCCTCACCGATCGCGGCCGACAGGCTCTCGACCCCGACCGGACCGCCATCGAATTTCTCGATCATCGACATGATCAGGCGGCGGTCCATGTGATCGAGTCCGCACTGGTCGACCTTGAGCAGGTTCAGCGCATCTGCTGCCACCGTGCTGGTGATGACCCCGTCCGCCTTGACCTCGGCAAAATCGCGCGACCGGCGCAACAGGCGATTGGCGATCCTCGGGGTGCCGCGTGAACGCGTGGCAATCTCGCGCGCGCCGGCATCGTCGACCTGGATATGCAACAGGTCAGCGGAACGCTGGACGATGCGGGATAAATCCTCGATGTTGTAGAACTCCAGGCGTTGCACGATACCGAAGCGATCGCGTAACGGTGAGGTCAGCAAACCGGCGCGGGTGGTGGCACCGACCAGGGTAAACGGCGGCAGGTCCAGTTTGATCGAACGCGCGGCCGGCCCCTCGCCGATCATGATATCCAGCTGGTAATCCTCCATCGCCGGATACAGGATCTCTTCGACCACCGGGCTCAGGCGATGGATCTCATCGATGAACAACACGTCGTTGGGTTCCAGGTTGGTCAGCAATGCCGCCAGGTCACCCGGTTTTTCCAGCACCGGCCCCGAGGTCTGGCGCAGGCTGACCTGCATTTCGTGGGCAATGATATGGGACAGAGTGGTCTTGCCGAGCCCGGGCGGACCGAAAATCAGTACATGGTCCAGCGCCTCCTGGCGCCCGCGCGCGGCCGAGATGAATATTTCCATCTGCTCGCTGACCTGGGGCTGGCCGACATATTCAGCCAGCAGCTTCGGGCGTAATGCGCGCTCAAAGACTGTTTCCTCGCTTTCCGCACCGGCATCGATTAAACGTTTCTCTTCCATTCACCCGCCCTGCTTAGCTGATCGCATTTTGTAACGCCTGCTTGATCAGGCTCTCCGCGGTATTCTCAGACCCCGCTTCTGCTGCCCTGGTGATCATCTTGCTGGCATCGGTTGGACGGTAACCCAGCGCGAGCAGCGCTTCAACCGCTTCCTCGACCGCCGATCCGCGATGGCTCGCAGGCGTCAAACCGGGGGTCTGGCTATCGACCGCGGCGTCGAAGCCACTGACCTTGTCCTTCATCTCGACGATCAGGCGCTCGGCGGTTTTTTTCCCCACCCCGGGTAAACGGGTCAGGGTGGCGACGTCACCGGATTGCACGCAGACAATGAAATCGGCCTCCGAGATACCGGACAGGATGGTCAGCGCCATCTTCGGCCCGACCCCGTTGACCTTGATCAATTGACGGAATAACTGGCGTTCCTGATCGGTATGGAAACCGACCAGGGCATGCTGGTCGTCCTTGATCAGTAAATGGGTCCAAATAGCCACCTTGTTGCCCTCTTCAGGTAGCTGGTAGAAGGTCGACATGGATACATCGACCTCGTAACCGACGCCGTTGCAATCGATCAGGATCTGGGGGGCTTTCTTGATGACGAGGGTTCCGCTCAGGCGTCCGATCATCGACGGGCAGACCTCTTGCGGTTGAATGCACTGGCGGGCAGTCCGGTCCTGGTTTCCATCTGTTGATGCTGGGCATGGCAGATGGCGATAGCCAGGGCATCCGCCTCATCCGCCTGCAGGCTCGAGTCCAGCGCTAACAGGCGGGTGACCATGTGCATGACCTGTTCCTTTTGCGCACCACCATTGCCGACGATCGCCAGCTTGATTTCACGCGGTGCATATTCATAGACCTTGACGGCGTGCTGGTGAGCGGCACAGATCGCCGCGCCACGCGCCTGACCCAACTTCAAGGCCGAATCAGCGTTCTTATGCATGAATACGCTCTCTATCCCCATTTGTTGTGGTTGGTATTGTTGAATCAATTCACTGAGACGATTGAAAATATTACCCAGTTTTTGCGGCAGTTCGTCTCCCGCCACCTTGATGTAGCCGCTGGCGACGTATTGCATGCGGTTAGCCTGATTCCTGATGAATCCGTAACCGGTATAGCGGGAGCCGGGATCGATGCCAAGGATAATCATGTCAGGGACTCGTGGCCAGATCGGTTGTCATTGCATTAATTCATCCGGAAAATCGGCATTGGAGAACACTTCCTGCACATCGTCCAGTTCTTCCAGGGTATCGATCAGGCGCATCACCTTCTCGCCGTCCTCGATATTAAGCTCACTGTTATTACTCGCCCGCATGGTCAATTCCGCATCCACCGGCTCGAGACCGGCAGCGGTCATCGCTTCCTTGACCTTAATGTAATCTTCCGGCGCGGTCAGCACCTCGATCAGGCCATCATCCTCGGTCACCACATCGTCGGCACCGGCATCCAGCGCGGCTTCCATGATCGCATCTTCATCGCTACCCGGGGCATAGGTCAGCACCCCGAGACTGCTGAACATGAATGCCACCGAACCACCCTGGCCCAGGTTGCCCCCGGCCTTGGTGAAGGCATGCCGCACCTCGCCCACGGTACGATTGCGGTTGTCGGTCAGGCAGTCGACGATGATCGCGACCCCGGACGGACCATAACCTTCATAGCGAATTTCCTCATAATCCGAGCCATCGAGTTCGCCGGCGCCGCGCTTGATCGCGCGATCGATGACATCCTTCGGCACCGACTGGGCCTTGGCCTTGTCCACCGCCCCGCGTAGGCTGGGATTATTATTGAGGTCCGAGCCGCCGGCCTTGGCCGCGATCATGACCTCACGGATCAGGCGGGTGAATAATTTGCCACGTTTGGCATCCTGGGCCTTTTTCCGATGCTGGATATTGGCCCATTTGCTATGACCTGCCACTAGTCTAACAACCTCTGCAATTAAAAAATCGCCGCTATTTTAGCACTATTCCGCCTGCACTCCAGCCTGCATGATCGCTGCCCGGATAACCGGCCAGGACCGCGCGGCCGGCGGCAGATATGAAAAAGCCGACAATACTGTCGGCTTCGGCAATCGGTGTCGCGGGTTACCAGCCCGGTGGCAGTTTTTTCTCGATCGTGATGTGTTTACCCTGGATCGAGATGTAGCCGCCGGTTTTCAATTCTTTCAGGATCCGGTGCACCATTTCCCGGGTGGCTCCTACCCGCAATGCTATATCCTGTTGGGTCAGTTTTTCCGTCACCAGCTTGTCGCCGACTTCCTCGGCATGCTTATACAGGATCCGCACCACCCGGTTATATACATCGTCCAGGGCCAGGCTGCTGACTTCCTCGGTCAGTTCCTGGATCAGGAAGATCAGGCGCTCGATAATGCACATACTGATGGAAGGTTTGTGCAGCAAGGTGTCCATGAACAACTGGCGCGAGATGACCATCAGCAGCGAATCGGTGACCGTGATGATGCTGGCCTGGCGCGGAATGCCGCCGAGCGGTGCCAGTTCACCAAAGCTCTCGTTCTCGGTCAGGGTATTGATGATGATTTCCTTGCCCTTGTCATTTTGCAGGAAAACATCCACCTTGCCTTCCATGATGACATATAGCGAATCGCTCTCGTCGCCCTGGCTGACGACCATCGTATTCTTGGGATAATGCTGGGTTACCACCTGGCTGGCCAATTGCTCCAGATCTTCCCGTTCCAGGCCTTCAAACAGCTTGGTTTTGTTCAGGGTGTCGATGATATTTGACGTGGCGACCGTTTGGTTATTATTGATCAAGCTGCTCATTTTTGAACCTGCATTGGATTAGTGACAAAGTTCACAAAAAACCTTATCCCCTATTTATAATGCATTTACGAGCACTCTTCCAATAATAATGACTTTCCGGTCATTTCCTCGGGCTGATCGATGCCCATCATCTGCAGTAAAGTCGGCGCGATCGCCGACAGGTTGGCGCCGGTAGCCAGGGTCCACGGCACTTTATCTATGACCATGCAGGGTACCGGATAAATGGTGTGCTGGGTGTGGGGTTCACCGGTGACCGGGTCGACCATTTCATCACAATTGCCGTGATCCGCGGTCAGCAATACCGAGTAATCCTCCTCGACCGCGACATCAAGCACCCTGCCCACTTCCTTATCCAGGGTTTCCACCGCCTTCAGCACCGATTCGCGGACCGCGGTATGGCCGACCATGTCGCCGTTGGCGAAGTTGACGACGAGAAAACCGTAGAGCTTGGAACGCAGCGCCTCGATCATCTCGTCGGCCACGCCCTCGGCACTCATCTCCGGCTGCAGGTCATAGGTAGCGATATCCGGTGACTTGACCATGACTCGCTCTTCCCCCGGATAACGATGTTCGCGCCCGCCATTGAAGAAAAAGGTGACATGGGGATATTTTTCGGTCTCAGCACAATGAAACTGACGATAGCCGGCCTGGCTCAGGATACTGCCCATCGTGACCTTGGGCCGTTCTGGTGGGAACGCGATCGGTGACAGGAATTCCGGATCATACTGGGTCATGCAGGTGACGGTAATCGGTTCAAATTCACCGCGCTCGAAGCAATCAAACTCGGAGTGGCTCAGGGCCGCGGTCATCTGGCGCGAGCGGTCATTGCGGAAGTTGAAGAAGATCAGTTCGTCATCTTTCTGCATCGGGATGAATTCCGGCAGCACCGTGGGGGTGATGAATTCATCGGTTTCACCGCCGTCATAGGCGTCCTGGATCGCCAGGGTGATGTTCTTGGCCTGGTTGCCCTCACCCTTGACCAGCGCTTTCCAGGCCACCTCGGTTCTCGACCAGCGGCGGTCACGGTCCATCGCAAAATAGCGGCCGGAGATGGTGCCGATGGTGCCGCCATATTCGGACAATGCGAGCTCGAGGTCGGGAATGTAATTCAGCGCCGACTTGGGTGGGGTATCCCGACCGTCGGTGATGACATGCAGTTGGGCCTGGACATGGTGTTCGGAACACAGGCGGACCAATGCCAGCAAATGATTGATGTGGCTATGCACGCCACCATCAGACACCAGGCCGATCAAATGCAGCGGACGCTCCTTGGCCCGTGCCTGCTTGATCGCCGACAAAAAAGCCGGATTGGTGAAATAACTGCCGTTCGCAATCGCATCATCTATTCGCACCAGGTCCTGCTTGACGATAGAGCCACAGCCGATGGTCATATGCCCGACCTCTGAATTACCCATTTGCCCAATCGGCAAACCAACGCCGGCCCCGGAGGCCTCAAGGGCGGTATGCGGGTAAGATGAAAAATAGCGATCCAGGTTTGGGGTGTCGGCTTCTACGACAGCATTGTTGACCTTGCTGGGATTCAAACCAAAACCATCGAGGATAATTAACAGCGATGGCCGGCGCGGGACGGATCTCGCTTCGGGCATTTAAATTCCTAATTCAATTAATAAAACACAAAAAAACACGGCGCATTATACAACAAAGCGCCAGCGCACGGACTGAGCAATACATTTATATGCTTGTATGATAATGACGTTTGGTTAACGCCATATGAAACCAGCGCAACATGCGGATTAGCGATACGCCGAATCCATCAGGGCCTGGCTAGACCTTGAACTGGCTCATCAGAGACTGTAATTGTACAGATAATTCGTTGACCTGGCGACTGGCATTGGCCATCGTCGCCGAACTGCTGGCAGTTTGCGCGGACAATTCGTTGACCGCAATCACGGTCTGGCTGACCTGGTTGGCGGTTTGCCCCTGCTGATCGGCCGAGTTGGCGATCTCACGATTCATGCTGAGCATGCCCTCGACCGCGGTACTGATTCTCTGCAGTGACTCCCCGGCCTGGCGCGCATGTTCCAGACCCTGTACCGCTTTTTGCTTGCCGTTGGTCATGACCTGAACTGCCTGCATCGATCCATCCTGTAGCCGCTGGATCATCTGCTGGATTTGCTCGGTAGACTCCTGGGTACGTGAGGCCAGGGTCCTGACCTCATCCGCAACCACGGCAAATCCACGGCCCTGCTCACCGGCCCGGGCCGCCTCGATGGCCGCATTCAATGCCAGCAGGTTGGTCTGCTCGGCGATGCCGCGAATGACCTCGACGATGCCGCTGATCGCCTCGACATCGGTTTCCAGCTCGTTAATCACCGTCGATGCCTGATCAACATCGGTCGACAGCTCGCTGCTCGACTGCAGTGACTGGTTGACGATCTGCTTGCCCTCGAGTGCATTCTTGTTGGTTTGCTCGGCCAGTTCGGCGGCCTGCGCGGTGTGATTGGCCACATCCTGCACCTGTTGGGTCATCCCCTCAATCGCCGAGGATATCTGATCGATTTGCTGATTCTGGGTGTTGATGTCGGTTTCGGTACTGGCGACAACCTCGCTCATCTGTTGCGCAGATTGCATCAACTGCTGGCTGCAAGCGGAAACATCCTGGATCAACTTCTGTAACTTGATGGAAAACTGATTGAAAGCTCCGGCCAGGGTGCCGAGTTCGTCCCTGGACTTGACCTGCAGACGCCGGGTCAGGTCACCTTCACCCTCGGCCACATCCTCCAATGCAGCCACGGTTTGGCCCAACGGCACGGTCACCATCTTGCTGATAATAAACGCGACCAGGATGCCAAGCACAAGGGCAACCGAGGCTAATATCAACTGAATGATCAAGGCCGTATCCAGACTTTCCAGCAACTGCAGGCTGCTGTTCTCCATACCCTGGCTCTTGAGCCAGACCAGTTCATCAACCTGGTCCTCGATAGTAGCCATCAGCGGCAAGATTTCCTGGTCCAGCAGATAGACGTCCATGCGCCGTTGATTGCCCTCATTTTTTTCAATCATGATCTGCAGGTTGGCGATATACTGCTGCAGGGTCTGTTGAATATTTTCGACCGCCTCTTCCTGTTCGAAGGTATAGAGATCAGCGTATTCATCCATTTTGCGGACCAGATCATTTACAACCTCAAGCGTAACCTGCAAGTTTTCACGATTGTTGGCTTGTGGTTGCGACAGGTAGATGCGTACAGTGGACATCATTTTCTGAAAGTTGTAACGCAACTCCTGGACCAGGACGGTCCACTCCCGGCGCTCCTCGGCCAATTCCTCTTCCTGCTCTGATGTGATCATCGTGCTCAGGTCACCCAGAATTTGATTCGCCAGAGGATTGATATTCTCCGCGGCATAGAATAAAGCGGTCTCGTTGGCGAAGCGGTCCTTGGCCAGGTTCAGCATCTGGCTTTCATAGCCCTGGTAGTCCTGCAAGCCAATCCGGAGGAAAGCGATCGACTGCTTGAATTCCTCGTCGCTACTGGCCTCTGCCATCGCCTCGAGTACGGTCAGTTCCTCACCGGCCAGGTACACGGTATTTTGAAATTCCTGTCTTTGCTTATCGTTCTTGGTCAACAGGTAGTTGGACAGGGATGCAGAGGCTTTGGCCAGATAGCCCTTGAATTTAAGCAGGGTCAGGACAGTCGGCTGGGTTTCCTCAATCATTTCACTGACTGTGGACTGGGTGCCGCTCATCTGGGAAAAGGAAATGACCGCATTGGTTAGCAACACCACCAATACGAAAGCAAATCCGATCCATATACGATGTTTGATCAGTAACCTGGACATGGATTAATACACCATCTTATTTGCGTAATCGGTCCAGTTAATATCGTCCACAACAGCCAAAGCTTTAGCCAGATGGGGAATAAAAATGAAGATGCGTCAGGATTCGATCGATTGACCGGCAGCGATTAGCGCCAAAACACTGGGGGAGAAGTAGCTGACTAGACCTTGATGTCGAGTAAAGTGCCGATACGCTCGCTGGCCGCTTCCAGTGAACGTGCGTTGGCCTGCATGCTGGTAACGATCTCTGCCTGCTCCACCAGGGCACGGTCCTGGGTACTGGTGTCACGGCCACTGGCCGCTTCAGCACTGGCGACCTTGGCCACATTCTGATCCAGACGCTGTTGCTGGATTTGCAGGCCGTTGTAGGCGTTGTTGGCGTAGCTGGAAATATCCATACCGATCGTAATTGCTTGATAACAATATAAATATTAGCAAATCGGCGGCTCCAGCCATAGAAAATGGTGAAATATTGCCGATTCAACGGCGAAAAAACCGACAAACGGCTTAAAGCGAGGGATATTTAATAGGCCTGTTCCAGAAAATCGTCACCCTGCAGGGCGAGTTGCCGACGATATTCAGCCTGCTCCTGGCGTAAAAGTTCAAGCTTGTCCGGACGGGAATAGGTCAGGCGAGTCTGGTAGTTTTGCCAGTCGTAGGACAGCGATATGCTAATCTGACCCGATTGCCAGACATGTGATTGATCGGACAGATATTTTCCCTGTTTGAGTTGCGGTTGGCCATACTTGGCACTCAGCCTCTGCAACAACTGCGGTTGGCGCAGGCCGTTGAAGGCATATTCGGCAAACGCGAATGACTGGTCCTGTTTGACAAAGCCCAGGTACAGGTGAACCGAGCCGGGTAACAGGTTCTTGCTGTCGTAGATATCGAAAAAGGCCTGGTCACCGCCCTCCCTGATCAGCTCAACACCGCTGTTCTTGACCGCGCTACGCAGTTGATCACGGGTGGCATCTTGCAGACTGATGCCGAACAGTTGTGCAGCATGGCCTGGTGACGCCATTAGCAGCAATAAACAGAACAAGGGAAGTCTCATCGTCGCTAACCTGAATCAATTTACCCGGTTATCGACCCGGCCGCGCAAAAATGAAGTTTTTTGCAGGCCTTGCTAGGGTTTACGGACCGCGGTCGTCCTCGGGATTATCCTCGGTACTGGACATCAGGCTGTTGGGTTTGTCAGGATCTGGCAGATCTTTATTCGTTGCCTCGTCTGGCGCTGACTCAACTTGATCTTCCTCGTCGTAATTATCTTCCTCTTCCCAGGCCTCGGCTTCCTCGATCCGATCCATCTCCGCTTCCATCTCCTCCTCACTCAGCGGCTCGTATTCCCCATGCCCGCTGTCGTTGGCGTCGTCGTTGGCGGGATCATCAACCACTTCATAGTCATCGCCATAGATCGAATTTTCCTCCGCCGCAGCCGCGGCCTCTTCTTCCGCCTGCTGTTTCAGGCGATCGGCAAACAGGTAGGCCGAGGTCAGCACCCCGGCTTCGAACAGGATCCACATCGGCAGCGCCAGCAATACCTGGGAGATGACGTCGGGCGGGGTCAGTAACATACCGATGATGAAGGCGCCAACGATGACATAGGGCCGTTTCTGCGACAGCTTGGCCGGGGTGGTGATGCCCATCGCAACCAGGATGATGGTGGCGATCGGCACCTCGAAGGCGAGACCGAAGCCGAAGAACAGGGCGATGACAAAATCCAGGTAGCGCCCGATATCGGTCGAGATACTGACCATCTCCGGCCCGATCGAGGTAAAGAATCCAAACACCAACGGAAATACGACGTAATACGCGAACGCCATACCGCAATAGAACAGGATGATGCTGGAGGCCAGCAGCGGGCCGGCCAGGCGTTTTTCATGTTTGTACAGCCCGGGGGCAACGAATGACCAGACCTGGTACAGGATGTAAGGCATGGCGAGAAAAACCGATAACATCAACACCAGTTTGAATGGGGTCAGAAACGGCGAGGCGACATCGATCGCAATCATCTGCGAGCCTTCCGGCAGGTGCCTGGTCAGCGGTTCTGCCAGGTAGGTGTAGATGTCATTGGCCCAGTAAAACAGGCACATGAAAATCAACAACACCGCCAGCACAATACGTAACAGGCGATCGCGCAACTCAATCAGATGAGACATCAGTCCCATCGATGACTTTTCCATCTGTTCTTCTTCTTGCGCTTCGGGTTCAGCCATTATGGATCGGGCTTTTCAGTGCTGGGGGGTAATTTCTCGGCGGGCTTGTCTGCTTCATCCTTGCTGGCCTCGGCGGCAGCTTCCATTACCGCGGCCTCGATGGATTCCAGGTCAGCATCTTTACGGGTCTCGTTGACTACTTCCTTGAGTGACTGCAACTCATCCTGCTGTTGTTGCAGCATGCGTTGTAATTCATCGGTACGGAATTCACGTTCGACATCGGCGCGCACATTGGTGACAAAACGCCGCAGGCGCGCAAAATAAACCCCTGCCTTGCGCGCCACGCCAGGCAGACGTTCGGGTCCTATCACGAGTAATGCCACGATGCCGATAATAAGCATCTCGGCGAAGCCGATATCAAACATGATAACGCCGGATGTGCGGGGTTAGACCTTATCCTTTTCTTCGGTAGCCTTGCCTTCGATCACATTGGCTCCCTTGGCTGACTCGTCCTTGACCTTGTCTTCATCCTTGACGGCTTTCTTGAAGCTGCGAATGGCACCACCTAGATCGGTACCGACATTACGTAATTTCTTGGTTCCAAATAAAAGAATCACGATCGCCAGGATCAACAACAGCGACCAAATACTTATTCCTCCAAATCCCATATATCACCTCTTAAGATCATTCTCTGGATGCTTTTTCGTCAAGCCCGGACAGGCCGAATCGTCGATCCAGTTCTGTTAACACCTGCTCGGCAGACAGTCCCCTGTGCGCCAGCAAAACCATACAATGAAACCACAGGTCAGCAGTTTCATAAATTATCTGTTCGTCATCAGAGCCTTTCCCGGCAATGATGGTCTCGGTCGCTTCCTCACCGATTTTTTTCAGGATGCTGTCCAGCCCCTTCGCATACAGACCGGCCACATAGGAAGCATCCGGTGCCGCCTGTTTGCGCTGTTCCAGCACTTCCATCAAGCGGTTAAGTATATCATCAGTCATATGAATTATTTGTTATATATTTGTTGGGGATCTTTCAGTACCGGCTCGTCGGTCTGCCACTCGCCGTCGCGGTAAATCCGGAAAAAACAACGTTTGCGTCCGGTGTGACAGGCAATGCCGCCGACCTGCTGTACCTGCAGCAACACCACATCGGCATCACAGTCGATGCGGATCTCCGCGACCCGTTGCACATGCCCGGATTCCTCACCCTTGAACCATAGCTTCTGGCGCGAACGCGACCAATACACGGCTTGCTGTTTCTCGATGGTCAGGTCCAATGCCTCGCGGTTCATCCACGCCACCATCAACACTTCACCGCTGTCCTGGTCCTGGGCGATGGCCGGCACCAGTCCCTGCTCATCCCATTTGATCGCATCCACTGCCTGTTGCATCAGTCCCGCACCTCGATGCCGCGTGATTGCATATATTCCTTGACCTCGGCGATGCGGTATTCACCGAAATGGAAAATACTCGCCGCCAGTACCGCATCGGCCTTGCCATCGATGACGCCCTCGGCCATATGCTCCAGAGTCCCGACCCCACCCGAAGCGATCACCGGAATCTTAACAGAATCAGCGACATGGCGGGTCAGGCCCAGGTCAAAACCCTGCTTGGTACCGTCTCGGTCCATGCTGGTGAGGAGGATTTCGCCGGCACCATATTCATCCATTCTCATTACCCACTCGAGGGCATCGATACCGGTGGGTTTACGCCCGCCGTGGGTAAAGATCTCCCAACGTTCGGTCTCACCCGGCTGGCTGACCTTCTTCGCATCGACCGCGACCACGATACACTGTGAGCCGAAGCGGTCGGCCGCCTGTTTGACGAATTCCGGGTTGAACACCGCCGCGGTGTTGATCGCAACCTTGTCCGCCCCGGCATTCAGCATCCTGCGTACATCGCCGATCTCGCGGATGCCGCCGCCCACGGTCAGCGGGATGAATACCTCGCTGGCGACATCTTCCACCACATGGACCATCGTATCGCGGTTATCCGAACTGGCGGTGATATCGAGAAAAGTCAATTCATCGGCGCCTTCCTCGTTGTAACGACGGGCATTGTCCACCGGATCACCGGCATCGCGGATCTCGACAAACTTGACCCCTTTGACCACCCGCCCGTTATCGACATCGAGACAGGGAATGATGCGCTTGGCTAATCCCATCGTCTACTGACCTTCGATATAGGCCCGCGCCTCGGCCAAATCGATCGTACCTTCATACAGCGCGCGGCCGATAATGACGCCCTGGATGCCGGCATCCTGGACCTGGTTGAGATGCTTGATGTCATCGATATTGGTTACCCCGCCGGAGGCGATGACCGGGATATCTACCGCCTCAGCCAGCAGACGCGTGGCCTCGACATTGACGCCCTGCATCATGCCATCGCGGCTGATATCGGTATAAACGATGGCCGATACGCCCTGGTCCTCGAATTTCTGTGCCAGGTGTTCAGCGGAATGATCGGAGGATTCGGCCCAGCCCTGCACCGCGACCAGGCCATTCTTGGCATCGATGCCGACGATCACCTGGCCGGGGAATTCCACGCACAACTCGGTCACGAATTCCGGGTTTCTAACCGCCTGGGTACCGATGATGACATAGTTGACCCCGGCCTCGAGATAGGCCTCAACGGTTTCCATGGTGCGGATCCCGCCGCCGATCTGGATCGTCAGGTCGGGATAGGCGGCCGAAATCGCCTCGATCACATCGGCATTGACCGGCTTGCCTTCGAAGGCGCCATCCAGGTCCACCACGTGCAGACGCCCGGCGCCCTGCTCCAGCCATTTGCCGGCCATCGCCACCGGGTCATCGGAGAACACCGTGCTGTCTTCCATGCGGCCCTGGCGCAGGCGTACACACTGGCCCTGTTTCAAATCAATCGCGGGTATCAGAATCATAACCATCCCATTGAACAAAATTGGTGAGTAACTGCAAGCCGGCATCGGCACTTTTTTCCGGATGGCATTGCAAGGCAAAAACATTGTCGCGGGCGATCGCGCAGGTGAAGCCCTTGCCATATTCGCAATGGCCGACCTCGAGCTGCGGGCTCTCGGTTTCCAGGTAATAGCTGTGGACGAAATAAAAACGGCTATGGTTTTCGATGTCTTGCCATAGCGGATGCGGCCGGGTCTGCGCAACCTGGTTCCAACCCATATGCGGTACCTTCAGGCGGTTGCCGTCAGCATCCGTCATATCGTCGCCGAAATACCTGACCGCCCCCGGGAACAGGCCCAGGCACTCGGTACCATTGTTTTCCTCACTGGTCTCCACCAGTACCTGCAAGCCCATGCAAATGCCGAGAAAAGGTTTGTTGCGTGCGGCTTCAACAATGGTTTCCCGCAATTCATGCTCATCGATGGCGCGCATGCAGTCACGTGCCGCCCCCTGGCCCGGGAATACGACCTTGTCTGCCGAGGCAACCTGCTGCTGGGATGAGGTCAGAATGACTTTCTGGTTTTTGTCGATGACATGCTCCAGCGCCTTGGTCACCGAGCGCAGGTTGCCCATGCCATAATCGATTACTGCGATGGTTTGCATCTTAAAATCTAATGTTAGCTACAGACTTCCCTTGGTCGAAGGGATAATCCCGCTCATGCGCGGATCCGCGGTCATCGCCATGCGGATCGCACGGCCGAAGGCCTTGAAAATAGTCTCAGCGATATGATGCGCATTTTTCCCGGCCAGGTTGTCGATATGCAGGCTGGCCAGGGCATGATTGACGAAGCCCTGGAAAAACTCATGGATCAGGTCGACATCGAAGGCGCCAATCCGGCCGCGTGGATATTCCACCCGGTACTCGATACCCGGACGCCCGGAAAAATCTATGACCACTCGCGATAGCGCCTCATCGAGCGGCACATAGGCGTGTCCGTAGCGCTGGATACCCTGTTTATCCCCCAGCGCCTGGGCAACCGCCTGACCCAGGGTGATACCGATATCTTCCACCGTGTGGTGATCATCGATGTGCAGATCGCCCTTGGCCTGAATATCGATATCGATCAGCCCATGGCGGGCGATCTGGTCCATCATGTGCTCGAGAAACGGAATCCCGGTAGTGAAATTGGATACACCGGTACCATCAAGATTGACCTTGACCGTAATCTCGGTTTCCTGGGTTTTACGTGTAACAGTCGCGGTACGTTCAGACATGTCTCAAATGTGAGTGGTAATTCTGGGCGGATAATAATCGCGCAGGCGTAAAATTAAAACACCCTATGATTGATACGGATGCGGATTATAACGGGATTATCCTTGAGCTGTGCAGAAAAAATAACAATTTCAGCCATTTATCTCCGCTTACAGCTGATCCAGCCAGGTACCGACGGCTTCGACCAGTGCTTCACCCATTTCGGTAAAATAATGATTGGCCTCGGGAATCTTGATCTGCTGCGACAGTGGGTTGGCTTCGACTTCCATCTGCTGGGCCCTGATCCCCGCTAACCTCTGCACCGCGGGAAAATCGTCACCAGCGTAAACATCGAGGATGGGTTTCTTGATCTGATCCAACGGAAAGGGTTCCAGCATCGGTTGACCGTAATCGGTTGCGCCCATGCCGATTCCGACATAAGCATCAAACCTGGCATCACCTTGTTTACGCACATATTGCATTGCCATATGCGCCCCACAACTGTGGGCAATAATGATGATCTTGTCATTGCCCTGTTGCTGGAGATAATCGATCGCGGCATCGATGCGCGGAATGGCCTCGTCGAAGATCGGCACATAGTCATAATATTTCGCGGTTTTTTCCAACACCGGTAACTGGATCGATAACGTATTCCAGCCATAGTCAACCAGGCCGACACGTAATGGGTTGACCGCATCTTCCCAATCCGGGTGAAATCCGCGGCCGTGCATGATAACCACCGCCCCCTTGGCGTCATCGGCCTCGGTATAAATACTCAGAAATTCATGCCCATCGGCAGTCAGCATTTCCGGTTCACCATCGAAGATGGCGTCGATGATCTGGTCCTTGAGGCGCTGTTCGCGCGCCAGGTCTGAGGCCTGAGCGCCGGTCATGATTAACATCGACAGCACGAAGAAGCGTAATATCTGTTGCATGTTCATATGCCTCGGTCGGGTTGTTATTGCAATAAGAATGTTACCGGCCCGTCGTTTTGAATATAGACCTGCATATCAGCACCAAATTCCCCGGTTGCAACCACCGGGTGAACAGATTGCGCGCGCCGGGCGATAAAATCAAACAGGCGTTCACCCTGCGCAGGCGATGCGGCCGAGGTAAAACTGGGTCGTCTGCCCTTGGTGGTGTCGGCGGCCAGGGTAAACTGTGGCACCAGCAGCAAACCGCCCTGGATATCACGCAATGAGCGGTTCATGCGATCCTGCTCATCGGCAAATAGACGGTAATTCAGAATGCGCTCCAGCTGTCGTTTCACCTCGGTTTCATCATCGGCTGGCTGAAACCCGGTAAACACCAGCAGTCCCTGCTCGATCTGGCCCACGATATTTTGATCGACCTCGACCCGGGCCTGTTTCACCCGCTGTAATAATGCAATCATTGTCGGGGCTGGTCAGCTCGGGCTGGCAGGCTCTAACAGCTTCAGCATCGCATTGCTGCTTTCGATCAGGGCCCGGGTGATCCCCGGCTCGGATACCGCGTGCCCGGCATCGGCGATGACCTTCAATTGACTGTTGGGCCACGCCTGGTGCAGGGCAAAAGCCTGGTCGATCGGGCAGATCACGTCATAGCGTCCATGCACGATGAAACCGGGTATATCCTGCAACTTATCGGCCTGATCCAGCAATTGGTTCTCCGTCATGAAGCAGTTATGGGTAAAGTAATGGCATTCGATGCGGGCTATGCTGAGCGCGATATGCGGGTTGGCAAAATAATTCAATACCGCATTGTCCGGACGCAGGGTCGCGGTGCGGCCCTCCCAGATCGACCAGGCCTTGGCCGCTGCCATCCGCTCGATCTCGTTATCGCTGGTCAGGTGTTGATAATAGGCCTTGACCATGTCATCCCTGTGCGCCGGCTCGATCGGTTGTTGAAAATCCGCCCAGGCCTCGGGAAACAGGCGTGCGGTTCCGCCCTGGTAGAACCAGTCGATATCCTGCTGGTGACAAAGAAAAATCCCGCGCAGGATCAGACCCAGTACCCGCTCGGGATGCGCCTCGGCGTAGGCCAGGCCCAGGGTTGAACCCCAGGAACCACCGAATACCACCCAACGTTCGACCTGCAGGTGCTGACGGATTTGTTCCAGGTCAGCGATCAGGTGCTGGGTGGTGTTGTCATGCAGGCTCGCATGCGGCCTGGATTTACCGCAGCCGCGCTGGTCAAACAGGATGATACGATAGCGTTCCGGGTCGAAATAGCGCCGATGATTCGGCTCACAACTAGCGCCCGGACCACCGTGGAGAAATATGACCGGGATACCATCGGCCTTGCCACTCTCCTCGATATACAGCTCATGCAGATCGGATACCGCCAGGTGGTGGGTCTGGCTGGGCTTGATGGCCGGGAATAACATGGCTCTCCTTGTAGGATTATTCCTACATTTTATTTTGTTATTACTTACAACGATTTAAGCAAATCTGACTTTGTCCGCCGCAACAGTCATGCCATTATTCACCCACGTCCTCGGATGGGACGCAAAGGAATGAATGTGCAAAGCCGGATTGCTAGATCAGGAAGTCACTATCTCAAGGATGCCAAATTAAGTCAATCACCGACCAGGAAGGTCATCCAAGCCTCAATCATGGATTGATTGAGGCTTTTTTTTGCTCGGTATTCAACCTATCATCAGCCCAGATAAACTTTGCGGCCTTCTGATGTTCGTCAAGCCCCCGAAAAAACTGTTACGTCCGGTCGGCCGGGCGATCGCTGATTTTGCCATGATCCGCGCTGGCGACCGGATCCTGATCGCCGTGTCCGGGGGTAAGGATTCCCTGTCCCTGCTGCATACGCTGCGCCATTTTCAACGCCATGCACCGATTAGCTTTGACCTCGCGGCAATTACCATCGACCCGCAGTCGGCGGATTTCGATCCCTCGCCGCTCAAGGACTACATGCACCAACTCGGCGTGCCCTACCATTATGTTTCAGAGCCGATCGTCGAGCTGGCCGCGGAACATATGCACAGGGACAGTTTCTGTGCGTTTTGTTCGCGCATGCGGCGTGGCCTGATGTACAAGACCGCGCGTCAGGGTAATTACAACGTATTGGCGCTGGGCCAGCATCTGGATGACCTGGCGGAAAGTTTTTTACTGTCGGCGCTGCATGGTGGCCAGCTGCGGACGATGAAGGCACATTATGTCAATGACGATGGTGACATCCGCATCATCCGCCCCTTCGTTTATGTGCGGGAACGCCAGCTACGTGAATTCGCCGGCCATGCCGCGTTGCCGGTGATCGAGGACAATTGTCCGGCCTGTTTTGCCAAACCAACCCAACGCCAGCACATGAAGCAGCTGCTGGCCGCACAGGAGGCTGACTATCCACAAACCTTCAAGACCCTGTTGTCGACCCTAAAGCCATTGATGGCGCAGGGTTTGCCGGAGGATGACAACAGTGGCGAGGCGCCCGCGGAAAAACTTGCCGGCAATCAAAAGCGAGGTTATTTGCGCCAGAAACCGGGGGTGAACAACACCAGCAGGGTGAATATTTCCAACCGCCCGAGCAACATCGCCAGGCATAACAACCACTTGGCGAAATCGTTAATCGAGGCATAGTTCTGCCCGACCTGGTCCAGCCCGGGACCCAGGTTATTGAGGCAGGCAGCGACCGCGGAAAACGCGGTATCCTGGTTCAGACCTGAAGCCATCAGTAACAGAATTAACAGTGCCGAAATCGCGAAATAGGCGGCGAAAAATCCCCAGATCGCCTCGATGACGTTATCCGGTACCGGCTTGCGCCCGATCTTGACCGCGAACTGGGCCGACGGATGCACCAGGCGACGTAGCTCGCGCACCCCCTGTTTGACCAGCAACAAAATCCTGATTACCTTGATCCCGCCTCCGGTGGAACCGGCACAGCCGCCCATGAAACTGATATACAGCAACAACACCGGCAGGAATCCCGGCCAGTTGTAATATTCCTGGGTGGTAAAGCCGGTGGTAGTGCCGATCGAGACGACCTGGAACAGGCCCTCGATGATACTTTCCATCGGCGAGTCAAAGGTCTTGGTGAACTGCAGGTAGGAGATCGTTACCACACTGACCACGAACAATACCGTGATATAGGTGGTGAATTCGGCATCGCGCAGGTAGGGAGTCAGGCGCCGATGGCGGAACGCGGTGAAATGCAGGGCGAAATTGACCCCGGACAGCAGCATGAACACGATGGCGATCAATTCGATACCACTGTTCTGGTAATACCCCATGCTCGCATCATGGGTGGAAAAACCACCGATAGCGACCGTGGAGAAAGCATGGGCAATGGCATCGAAGGCCTCCATGCCAGCCAGCCAGTAAGCCAGGCCACAACTGACGGTGAGCCCCAGGTAGATATACCACAGGGCCTTGGCGGTCTCGGTGATACGCGGGGTCAGCTTGGTGTCCTTGACCGGTCCCGGGGTCTCGGCGCGGTACAATTGCATGCCGCCGATACCCAGCATCGGCAGCACCGCCACCGCCAGCACGATAATCCCCATGCCGCCGAGCCACTGCAGTTCCTGGCGATAAAACAGGATCGCATGCGGTAGATCATCGAGGCCGACAATGACGGTGGCACCGGTGGTGGTCAGGCCGGAAATGGACTCGAATACCGCATCGGTTACGGACATGTCGGGGACCTCGGACAGGTACAGCGGCAGTCCACCGGCAGAACCGAGCACGAACCAGAACATCACCACCACCATGAAGCCATCGCGCAGGCGCAGGTCCTTGTTATGCTTGCGCAGCGGCAGGAACAGCAGCATACCGGCGGCAAACAAAAAGGCGAAGGCTTCAATAAAAGGCAGGGATGCCGATTCCTGGTAGATCCAGTCGACCAGTACCGGCGGCAGCATAGTGGTGCTGAACACCATCAACAGCAGGCCGAGGATCCTGAGGATTACTAGATATTGCATGTCAGGGTCTTTTTATACTGGTTAATTCTTAGATGTAAGTAATCGATACCTGGAACAGCTTTTCGACCTGGCGGATATCACGTTTATCGGTCAGGAACAGGATCACATGGTCCTCCGATTCCACCACCGTATCATGATGAGCGATCAGCACTTCCTCACCCCGCACTATGGCCCCAATACTGGTGCCCTTGGGCAATTTCAACTCATCGATGCGACGCCCCACCACCTTGGAACAGGTATGATCCCCGTGTGCGATCGCCTCGATCGCTTCCGCGGAACCACGGCGCAAGGCATGTACCGCAACCACATCTCCCCGCCGGATATGCGCGAGCATGGCACCAATGGTGACCTGATGCGGTGACAGGGCGATATCGATCATGCCACTCTCGACCAGGTCGACATAAGCCGGGCGATTGATCAGCGACATGACCTTACGCGCACCCAGCCGCTTGGCCAGCATCGCCGACAGGATGTTGGCCTCATCATCATTGGTTAAGGCACAGAACACATCCATCGCCTCGATGTTTTCTTCCAGCAGCAGATCGGGATCCGCGGCATCGCCATGCAGCACGATCGAGGAATGTAATTCCCCGGCCAGGTACTGGCTGCGGCGCAAATCATTTTCAATGATCTTGACCTGGTAATCACCTTCCAGAATGGATGCGAGCTGACTGCCGATATTTCCGCCCCCGGCCAGCATCACCCGCTTGATCGGTTTATCCAGCTTGCGCATCTCCGAGATAACGGTGGCGATATGCTTGCGCGCGGCGACGAAAAACACCTCGTCATCGGCCTCGATGACCCGATCCGCGGTGCATGGCAGTGACTGACCGTTGCGGAAGATGGCGGCCACCCGCATATCCACCCCAGGGATATGCTGGCGCACGGTTTTCAGCGCATGCCCGACCAGGGGACCACCGTAATAGGCCTTGACCGCGACCAGCTGCACCTTGCCACCGGCGAAGTCGAGTACCTGCAGTGCGCTGGGGTGCTCGATCAGATGATGGATATATTCGGTGACCAGGTTTTCCGGACTGATCGTGACATCCACCGGCACCGCCTCTTCCCCGAACAGGGTCTGCTGCTGCATGTATTCCTGCGAGCGAATGCGCGCGATCTTGGTCGGGGTATGAAACAGGGTGGAGGCGACCTGACAGGCCACCATGTTGATTTCATCGCTGTTGGTCAACGCAATCAGCATATCGGCATCATCGGCGCCGGCCCGCTGCAGCACGCTGGGAAAGGATCCATTGCCGTTGATCGTGCGCAGGTCCAGGCGATCCTGCAGTTCAGACAGGATCATCTGGTCGACATCGACCACGGTTATCTCATTGCTCTCTTCACGAGCCAGCTCGGAGGCCACCGAAGAGCCCACCTGCCCGGCACCCAGGATAATAATATTCATTGTTATTTCTTAATCTGTAATCCCAGAGATTTCAGTTTGCGATAGAGATTGGTTCGTTCCTGACCAATTTTTTTGGCGACTACCGATACATTATAGCCGCACAGTTCGAGCTGCTTTTTCAAGAATTCTCGTTCAAAAAACTCTCTTGCCTCGCGCATGTCCATGTTGGTATCCACCGCCAGCTGCAACACCTCCTGCCCGGTGCTGGCCGCCGGTTGTGGTGTAGCCTGCAGGAAATGCTGGATCTCCGTCAGTTCCACGTTGTCGTCGGCACTATTGGTCAGGATCTGGCGGATCATCGATTTCAATTCGTCGAGACCACCCTGCCAGGCATGATTACGCAGCAGGTTTTGTGCGGCAACCCCGAAATGTCGATAGGGCAGGTCTTCCTTATCACTGAACCAGGTTGCGTAATACTCGAGCAATTCCGGCATATCCTCGATATGCTCGGCCAGCGTGGGTATCGTCATCGCCTCGCGCCAATACTCGGCCAACTCCGGTAACAATCCATCGTTTGCCCGCAAGGCCTGGTAGTCGTGTTGAGAAGCCAATACCAGGCGTCCGCTTGAATTACTGTCTGCGGCCAGTTCCAACAGCGCCAACAATACCTGTTGCTGTTGGCGGTTGAGCTCGGTTACCTCGCGGATGAAGATATTATGCTGCAATCCCTGCTGATAGCGAGTGATATCAGCGACAAACGGGCTGCTGTTGGGATTACTCTGCAGCCTGAACAGGTAGTTGGCCCACAGGCTGACCCCGGCACCTTTAACCCCGGTGATAAAAACCGGGTGCAGATGAGCCGCCAACGCCTGCATGTTGCTTCTCAAGTCCTGCATCAACTGGCTATTGCCTACCGGCTGCTCCAGTTCTCCCAACTGCTCGCTGTCCGTGACCTGATCGGCTCGCTCCAGTGCGGCTTTGACGGTATGCAGTAACTTGGCCGTGGACAGCGGCTTTTCGACGAAATCGTAGGCTCCGTAACGGGTCGCCTCCACCGCGGTTTCCACCGTACCGTGACCCGACATCATGACCACCGGGCAGTCCAGTTGGTCGGATTCATTCCATTGCTTGAGCAGGCTGACCCCGTCCATCTCCGGCATCCAGATGTCCAGCAATACCAGGTCGGGGGAGAACTCGGCCTTGCGCTGGCGCGCCTGCGCGGCATGCTCGGCGACATCGACCTCATAACCCTCGTCCTCGAGGATATCCTTCAACAGGAAACGGATGTCCGGCTCATCGTCCACCACCAGGATCTTTGTATTCATGCTTGATACCACTTCATTACACTTCTTTTACCGCCTGTACCGGTAATAACAGGGAGACCCGGGCGCCATCGTCGGGAATATTTTCCGCCCACACCCGGCCGCCGTGTTCATCAACGATTTTCTTGACGATGGCGAGGCCAAGACCGGTACCGCCGGCCTTGTCGGTTACATAGGGCTCGAACAGGTTTTCCAGCAATTCCTCGTCGAAGCCATGGCCGCTGTCCTCGACCTTGACCTGGACATACTGACAACCGTACTCTTCCAGGCATTCGGTCTTGATATCAATCCAGCCCTTGGCATCGATCGCCTCGGTCGCATTTTTCACCAGATTATGCACCAGCTGTCTGAGACGTACCGGATCCGCTTCAATTTCCGGCATCTGCCGCTCGAGTTTAAGGCGAATATCTATTTTCGGCTGACTCTCGGCATACAACTCGACGACCTCGGTGATGATCTGGTTCAGGTTGACCGGTTCCGGATTGGGGCTGGGCGCCCGCGCATAGTCGGTGAAACTGTTGACCATCGATTTCATCGCTTCCACCTGCTGCACGATGGTATGGGTGTAGCGGTCGAGCAACTCCTGCTTGTTCTCATTGACCTGGCCCGCCAGCTTACGCTGCAGGCGTTCCGCGGATAACTGAATCGGGGTCAACGGATTCTTGATTTCATGGGCCAGGCGTCTGGCCATCTCGCTCCAGGCCGAATCCTTTTGCGCCTGGATCAGGCGGGTCAGATCATCGACCACGATGACCTGCTCACGGACCTGCTGGAAACTCTGATTCAGCTCGGTACCCCGTACGCGCAGGATCTTGCGTCCACTCTGACCGAAGATGACCACTTCCTCCTGCCATTCCTGCGGACTCTTGATGTGGGTCTTGACCACATCGAAAAACCGGGTCGACTGCGGGTATTCTTTTTCCATATGCTCGATCTGGCGCTCGTAAAATGCCCCCGGGCCGAGGTCGAATATCATTTCTGCGGCGCGATTGCCCTGCTTGATCAAACCGTTCTCATCGATCGTCAGCACCCCGGAATTGATATGCTCGAGTACCGATTCCAGGTAATTTCTCTGCATCGCCTCCATCAACTGACTCTGGTCGGCAACCGCCCGCGCGCGGGCCAGTTTGCGCGTCATCGTGTTGAAGGAACGGGTCAGGAATCCAAGTTCATCCTCTCCCGACAGTGGCAATTGTTTTTCATAGTCACCGGCCGCCACCGCCTGGGTGCCCTCGACCAGGTCATTCAGGGGAGACACCAACCGCCGCGCCGAGATGAAGGCGACCAGAATGGCCGATAACACGCTTAACAGCCACACCAGGGACAGGGCCAGGGTAAAGCTGGTTTTCAACGGATCCCGAATCTCCGCCAGCTCCCGGTATTGTTCGTAGGCCTGCTGTACCCCTTCGGTCAGGGCATAGACCTGTTCGGTGATCGGGAATAGGGTCTGCAAGGTGCGGTTCTGTTCGATCGGCGAAACTCCCTGCACCGGCACCACCACGCGGATCTGCAGGCCGCTGTCCGGATCTTCTTCCAGTTTGAGGTAGTGTTCGTCCTGTCCCAGTTCACCGAAGGTCGTCCGCGACAGGGCCTGCGGCAGTTCCGCGATGTTTTCACTACTGGAGGCCAGGATAACGCTGTTGGTACCCACCAGGGTCAACTCATTGGCATTGTGCTGCTGGCGCGCATCATCGAGGTACACCACCAATAACTCTTCGGGTACCGACGGGATTTCATCGGCGATCAGCTGGGTTTTTTTCAGGGCCTCGCGTTTCCGCACATCGACCGCACTGCGGCCAAGTTTCAACGAGTCCTCCAGCGCCGTTTCCACCCCGACATCAAACCAGCTGTCGATACTCTTGTGGATGAAATTGAGCGAGAAGTAATAAACGATACTCACCGGGATGATGGTCAGAATGACGAAGATGAAGATCATCCGGGTGGTCAGGCGGGAACCCACCGCTTTTAGCCGATACTGTGCGATCAGCTTGAACACATTGTAAAAGATCAGTCCCAGCAGGACGATAAGCCCGATTGCGTTGAAAAAAATCAGCAGGTTGTAATACTTGCCGAAACTGGCCGAGTTGGAGGTCGCATCGCTGATCGAGTAGAGGGAAACAAACAGCAGGATCAGCAGGCCGATGATCGGCGCCGAGTTACGAAAAGCCTTGTTGATGGATTCACTTGCCATTGATAGCCTGTGCTCAAATATTCAGTCCTGCTTCAGCAGCCGCGCATAATAAAAACCATCCATGTCCAGCTGACCCGGCAATACCTGCCGTCCCAGCGGCCGCTCAATACCCCATTGTACGTGGTTTAGCGGGAGTTCAACACCATTTCCACAGTTTTGCAGGAAGTGTTCGACCTGGGCCTCGTTTTCATCCTTGAACAGGCTACAGGTACTGTATAGCAGCTGTCCGCCAGGTTTGAGTAATTGCCACATCGCCGTCAACAGACGCTGCTGTTGCTGCACCAGTGCGGGCACATCCTCGGCCTCGCGCAACAGGCGAATATCGGGATGGCGGCGCATGATGCCACTGGCCGAACAAGGTGCATCGAGCAGGATCCGATCAAACATGGCACCATCGAACCAATCATCGGTATTTGCCGCATCCGCGCAGATCAGCTGAGCCTCTACCCCGGCGCGTTGCAGATTCTGCGCAACCCGCGGCAGGCGCTCGGCATCCTTGTCCAACGCAATCAGTTCAACCCCGGGATTATGCTGCAAAATATGCAGGGTCTTGCCCCCCGGTGCCGCACAGGCATCGAGTACGCGCATACCGCGCTCGGCCTG
>JAAUXZ010059790.1_pt1 | contig 36090 bp, 44 predicted proteins | sample 7278131 | NCBI WGS metagenome assembly JAAUXZ01 (sample SAMN14350119, study PRJNA611818) | marine sediment metagenome | isolation source: surface marine sediment (3m) | place: French Polynesia: Moorea | collected 2018-08 | reverse complement strand
TACGCCAGGACTGGGATGACGGCCAGGCCCTTGACAGGTCCAGGGGCTTGCCATAGGCGGTTCCAGGCTTCGATGCTATACTACGCAGCTTTTTTGACAGACGCGCGTTCAGGCGCGGAATCCGACTATGAAATTCATCGACGAGGCAAATATCCATGTGCGTGCCGGCAAGGGCGGCAACGGCATCGTCAGCTTCCGGCGGGAAAAATATATCCCGATGGGCGGGCCCGATGGCGGTGACGGCGGTGATGGAGGCTCGGTGTATGTGGTCGGTTCGCACGATCTGAATACGCTGGCGGATTTTCGCAATACGCGCAAGTATATTGCCGAGGATGGCAAGGCCGGCCAGGGGCGCAACAAGACCGGGCGCAAGGGCGAGGATATCTAAATCCAGGTACCGCTGGGTACCACGATCACGACCCTGGAACAGGAAGAACTGATTGCCGACGTCGATCATGTGGATCAGCCGATCCTGATCGCCCGCGGCGGCTTTCATGGCCTGGGTAACACCCGCTTCAAGAGCTCGACCAATCGGGCGCCGCGCCAGTGTTCCGAGGGCACCCCCGGCGAACAGTTCGATCTCAAGCTCGAACTCAAGGTGCTGGCCGATGTCGGCCTGCTCGGCCTGCCCAATGCCGGCAAGTCGACCTTCATCCGCGCGGTTTCCGCAGCCAGGCCCAAGGTGGCCGATTATCCTTTCACCACCCTGCACCCGAATCTCGGCGTGGTCAGCGTGGCGCCGCATCGCAGTTTCGTCATTGCCGATATACCGGGTTTGATCGAGGGCGCGTCGGAGGGTGTTGGCCTTGGCATCCGCTTTCTCAAACATCTGCAGCGCACGCGACTGTTACTGCATATCATCGATGTGGCCCCGCTCGACGAACAGCAGGACCCGGTCGATGATGCCAACAAGATCTTGCAGGAACTCCAAAACTATGACGACAGCCTGTATGCAAAAACGCGCTGGCTGGTATTGAACAAACTGGACCTGTTGCCGGAAGCCGAGCAGGACCAGCGCTGCCAGGCGATTATCGATGGCTTGGACTGGCAGGGCCCGGTGTATAAAATCAGCGCCATCAACAACAACGGTGTCGACCAGTTATGCTATGACATCATGGACTATATGGAACAGACTCAATCCGATATTGTGGAAATAGACGATGACGCGGAGTAGCGGCAAGATTAAACGTATCGTGGTCAAGATCGGCAGTGCCCTGATTACCGATGGGGGACGCGGGCTCGATCACGAAGCCATCGCCCAGTGGGCCGAGCAGATCGCCCAGCTGCGCCTGTCGGGTATCGATGTCGTACTGGTCTCTTCCGGCTCGATCGCCGAGGGCGTCAGTCGGATCGGGCTGAAACAAAGACCGGGCTCGATCCATACCCTGCAGGCGGCGGCAGCCGTCGGCCAGATGGGCCTGATCCAGAGCTATGAAGCCAGTTTCCAGAAGCATGGCCTGCACTCGGCCCAGATCCTGTTGACCCATGATGACCTGGCCAATCGCAATCGTTACCTGAATGCACGCTCGACCCTGCGCACCCTGCTTGACTTTGGCACCATTCCCGTGGTCAACGAGAACGACACGGTGGCCACCGATGAGATTCGTTTTGGCGACAACGATACCCTGGGGGCACTGGTCGCCAACCTGATCGAGGCCGACCTGTTGATCATCCTGACCGATCAGCAAGGGCTGTATGACGACAACCCGGCGGAAAACCCCAATGCGCGGTTCATCGAAAAGGCCGATGCCGATGATGACCAGCTCATGCAGTTCGCTTCTCCTACCGGTGGCGCCCTGGGTCGTGGCGGCATGCAGACCAAGATCATCGCCGCACGCAAGGCGGCGCGTTCCGGTACCCATACCGTGATCGCCTATGGCCGCGAGGATGATGTGATCAAGCGGGTGGTCAAGGGCGAATCAATCGGCACCTACCTGAAAGCGGGCAAGGAGCAGATGGTCGCGCGCAAGCAGTGGCTGGCCGGGCACATGCGCTGTGCCGGTGAGTTGGTGCTGGACGAGGGTGCGGTCAGGGTCTTACAGAAATCGGGTGCGAGCCTGCTGCCGATAGGGGTCAAGCAGGTCAAGGGTGATTTCAAGCGCGGCGAGGTGGTCGCCTGTGTCAGCCCGCAGGGACGGATCATTGCGCGCGGGCTGGTCAATTATCCGGCCGATGAGGCGCGCAAGATTATCGGTCACCCGAGCAAGCAGATTCCTGAGTTGCTGGGTTACGAGGATGATGAAGAGCTGGTCCACCGCGATAACCTGATCCTGTTGGATAACTGATTTCCTGTGTCATCCTGGTTGTTCCTGATAATAGGGATACAATTCCTGCATCGATTTTGAGCGACCATCCTCGATCACCATCCGGCAATGAAATCGTTTCAGTTCCCGTGGCTCCCTGACCCCACAGGAGTGCGAGATGACACCGATTTCATGCTCCATGTGTTCGATATAATTCTTCACTCGCACCGCCTTGTTCTGCGGATTCAGTCCACGCTGTAATTTTCGGTCATGAGTGGTGATACCGGTGGGACAGGTGTTTTTGTTGCATTGCAGGGCCTGGATACAGCCCAGGGCAAACATGAAACCGCGTGCGGACACGATAAAATCGGCGCCCATGCACAGGGCCCATGCGGCCTCGGCCGGGTTGACCAGCTTGCCGGAACAGATCACCTTGATCCGTTCACGCAAGCCGTGCTTGTCGAGCATGTCGACCACCAGTGGTAGGCTCTCCTGTAGCGGCAAACCCATATAGTCCATCAGGCTCATCGGGGCGGCACCGGTACCGCCATCGGCGCTGTCTATGCAAATAAAATCGGGGGCAGAGTGGATGCCACGTTGCTTGATCTCCAGGCATAAGTCATCGATCCAGCCGTAAGCCCCGATAACCGCCTTGAACCCAACCGGCTTGCCGGTTACCTCGCGTACATGCTCGAGCATGTCCAACAACTGCCGGGTATTGTTGATATCAGGGTGGCGGTTGGGGCTGATCGAGTCCAGGCCCAGGGGGATACCGCGGATGCTGGCAATCTCCTCGGTTACCTTGCCGCCAGGCAGGATGCCGCCCTTGCCAGGCTTGGCACCCTGGCTTAGCTTGATCTCAAACATCTTGACCTGGTCGAGGCCGGCCAATTCGCGCAGTTTCTCATCGCTGAGTTCGCCATTGTCATCGCGTACCCCATAGAGTGCGGTACCGATCTGGAATACCAGGTCGGCTCCACCCTCCAGGTGATAGGGGGACAGCCCACCTTCACCCGTATTCAACCAGGCATTGGTCATGCCGGCACCCTGCGATAATGCCTGCACTGCCGGTTTGGAAATGGCGCCATAACTCATGCCGGAAATATTGAACAGTGAGGAAGTGGTATAAGGCCTGGCACAATCCGGGCCGAGCGTGACCGGTTGCGGTTTGACCGCATCCTTACCCAGCGTAGGATAAGGACAGTTGACGAACATGATGGTGCCGGTTGGGCGCAGGCTGCGGGTGGAACCGAATGCGACCGTGGTATCGATATTCTTCGCTGCGCGATAGACCCAACTGCGCTGGGCGCGGTTGAACGGCATTTCCTCGCGGTCCTGGGCGAAGAAATATTGGCGGAAGAATTCACCCAGATTTTCGAACAGATAACGGAAGCGACCGATCAGGGGGTAATTACGTCGGATGGCATGGGTGGTCTGCAGCATATCGGCGATATACATGACGATGGCGATCAACACCCCGCTACCGATAACGAAGATGAACAATGTGGCCATTACCTGCAGGATAAAAAGCAGGACGCTGCTGTACTCTTCCATACCACACCTCCTGAATTGTTATTTAATTTTGTGACAACCAGGGTTGGTGCGGGTTCCACCGCAGAGCTTATAAAACGTCGGGCACTAACCTGCTAAGGGCCTGTCTTTCCGTCACCGCGTCACCAACCAGCACAAAGCCGACCAGGTCGTCGTTGTCGTATTGCAGGGCCTTGATCCCATCTTCGGTGTTTTCCAGCCGCCACTCTGCATCTGCCTGGGCAGCGGGCGCAACCACGATCGGGCAGGAGGGGGTCTTGATCGTGACCGGCATCGCCGGGTAGCGTACCTCGGTTGGATACCCGGTCAGGGTCCTGGCCAGGGCGCGCGCGCATTGCATGATTGGCAGGATGTAGGGCAGATGCCGACCCTCGACCTCGGCGCAGTCGCCAAGGGCGTAGATGTTTTCGATACTGGTTTGCAGCAAGCGGTCGGTAACATAACCGCGATCGGTGTTGAGTCCGCTGCTTTCGGCCAGGTCCAGGTTGGCGCGCAGGCCCACCGCGGATAACACCAGGTCGGCCTCGAGCTGACTGTCATCTGCTAAAGCCAGTTGATAACCGTCATCCCCACGCTGTACCGATTGCACGGTATTCTGCAAATGGAATCCTATGCCCTGTTGCGCGAGCTTGGCGTGAAGAAATTGACCGGCCTGCTCGGGCAGTAAAGTGCTCAATGGCCAGGGGTCGGGGCCGATCACTGATACCTGCTTGCCGGCCAGGGCCAGGTCGTTGGCGAATTCACAGCCGATCAAGCCGGGGCCAATGATCGCGATCTTCCGGGCATCATCGAGTCGCAAGTGGAATTGCCGGTAATCATCGAGGCTGTTGACCGACAGGATATCGCCGGCGCCATCGCCATCGATCGGTAACACGAACTGGCGTGCCCCGGTCGCCAGCACCAGGCGTTGGTAAGTCCAGCTGCCGCTGCTGCTGTCGATACGCTGCTGTGCGGGGTCGATCGCGGTGACCGTGGTGTGATTGACCAGCTCGAAGTTGAGCGCTTCGCTGATCGCCTCGGCACTCTGGGTGACCAGGCTGTCCGGGGTTTTCTGCTTGTCCAATGCATTCGATAACATCGGCTTGGAGTAAAAGTCACCGCGGTCGGCACAGATCAGCGTGATCTGTAGCTCCTTATCCAGTTTGCGGATTTCCCGCAGCAGGGTGTAACCCGCCATACCGCTGCCGATGATGACCAGGTCCCGGGTTTCAGTTTCAGCGTTCAATTAGATCTTCACCATTTCGAAATCATCCTTGGTCGCGGCACATTCAGGACAAATCCAGTCATCGGGTACGTCCTCCCAGCGAGTGCCGGCGGGGATACCCTCGTCCGGTAGCCCGAGCTCTTCATCATAAATAAAACCGCAAATGATGCATTCCCACTTGTTCATATAAACTCCTGCTTAAAGGTTGTAAAAAAAAGGCGGATGATTCCACCGTTTTAATATGTTGTTTCAGTAATAATTCAAGGGTTATGGGTTGGCGAGGTAGCGGTCTTTCAGGCGCACGTAGTGCTCGGCCGAATAACGCAGGTAGTCCAGTTCTTGTTGCTCCAGCTTGCGCAGCTGCTTGCAGGGGCTGCCAAGATACAGGTAACCGCTTTCCAGCACCTTGCGCGGCGGCACCATGCTACCGGCAGCGACCATGACCTGGTCTTGTACCTCAACATCATCCATAACGACGGCGCCCATACCGATCAGGCAATCGTCACCGATAGTGCAGGCATGCAGGATGACCTTGTGCCCGACCGTGACATGGTCGCCGATCAGCAGCGGTCCACCCTTGGGATTGTATTCGCCGGCATGACTGACGTGGAGCACGCTGCCGTCCTGGATGTTGCTGTGCCGGCCGATGCGGATGTAGTTCACATCGCCACGGATCACGGTCTGCGGCCACACCGAGCTGTGGTCACCGATCTCGACATCGCCGATGACATCGGCGCGTTCATCGATATAGCAATAGTTGCCGATGCGGGGTGAGATGTCGTCAAAGGAACGGATCATGTCAGGGCCTTATGTTAGAATGCCCGCAAGTGTATCCAACTTGTTCCTGTTAATCATTATTTCCTCATGCCTGCTTTAACCCGCGAGCGATTGCTCTTGTATGCCCAGCTGGTGCGCCTCGACCGTCCCATCGGTATTTACCTGTTATTGTGGCCGACCCTGTGGGCATTGGCCATCGCCGGCGACGGCGGTCCCGACCTGTGGGTGTTGTTCGTGTTTGTCGCGGGTGTGGTGTTGATGCGTTCCGCCGGCTGCGCGATCAATGATTATGCCGATCGCGATATCGACCTGCATGTTGCGCGCACCAAAGACCGTCCGCTGACCAGCGGCAAGATCACCCCGAAAGAGACGCTGGCGGTATTTGCGCTGCTGTCGCTGGTCGCATTCGGCCTGGTGTTGACCCTGAACACTTATACCATTTACCTGTCATTCGGTGGCATTCTGCTGGCAGCAAGTTATCCATTCATGAAGCGTTACCATTACCTGCCGCAGGTCCACCTGGGTGCGGCCTTTGGCTGGGCGGTACCTATGGCCTATGCGGCAGAGGTCGGTACGGCGGACAAGATCACCTGGCTGTTGTATACCGCCACCCTGTTATGGACCGTGGCTTACGACACCATGTATGCGATGGTGGACCGCGAAGACGACATCAAGATCGGCGTCAAGTCCACCGCGATCCTGTTCGGCGAGGGTGACCGCCTGGTCATAGGTATCCTGCAGTTGCTGTTTATTGTCACCCTGTGGCTGATCGGGATGGAACTGCAATTCACCAGCATTTATTTTGTTGGGTTGATCCTCGCTGCCATACTGCTTGCTTATCAGCAGGCGATGATCGTCTACCGGGTGCCCGAATTCTGTTTCCAGGCGTTTCTGCACAATCACTGGGTGGGTGCGGTGGTGTTTTTTGGCATCATGGCGCATTACTATTTTGCCTGAAGAATCCGGGACGCCGGGTATCATGCATGAATGCCGATAAACCAAGCTTAAACGCAGGCCGTGAACATGGTATCAACGCCAGGGGTTAATTACTGATGAAGTTTGCTTCGCCAATACCGATGATAAAAAAACACTGCCCGATTAATATCATTTCACTTGAACATCAGCTTGTGGGGTAATCATGAGCCAGTTGAAGATGCATCGCTGGTTGACGGTTTCTCTGCAGGCGATCTTGCTGATTGAAGCGATATTGGCAGTTTTCAGTCAACAATGGCTTACCGCATTGATAACGACGTCGATTATTGTAATAACCCTGTTCCCTTTCTTCATGGGAAAGTTTTTAAACGTTTTTATACCTCCAGAATTTGTTCTGCTGTCGGTGATATTCATATTTGCATCACTTTTTCTGGGTGAGGTGCATGGTTACTACACCAGGTTTTGGTGGTGGGACATAGTGCTCCACACCAGCTCTGGGTTTTTGCTGGGGATTATTGGTTTTCTATTGGTTTATATCCTGAATGAGACAGAGAAAATTGATATTCATATGAAACCGGGATTTGTTGCGCTGTTTGCCTTTGTGTTTGCTGTCGCAATAGGCGCCCTGTGGGAAATATTTGAATTCTCGATGGACAGTATTTTCGGCATGAACATGCAGAAAGAGATGCTTGGTGATCCCACCGGGTTAACCGATACCATGTGGGATTTGATTGTAGATAGCCTGGGTGCCCTGATCATCGCCGTGCTCGGATATGGTTATATCAAAAAAGCAAGAAATGAATCTTTCCTTGAACGCTGGATCCAGGCATTCATTGACCGGAATCCAAAGCTTTTCAAGAGCCGTCAATAAAAAAACCTTGAGAATAGGAAAGAATGGGGGCAGGGTGAAGCTATTAGCTTTCATTTACGCTGTCTCAACTGAAGTAACTCAATATACCTATTGCATCACATGAGACTTTTTTTATTCTTTATATCGATCGGCTTGTTAAGCTCGTGTGCCTCTAACGAAAAAGATATTTCTATCTTTGGGACATGGGGTTCATGTAATACTGTTTCTACAGATATATTTGCCTACGAAGAAATAATATTGGGTGATGGAGAATTTCAAAATACGATCTATGGCTCGGATGATAACCAGTGTATCAATATCCAACGGCCACCATTGGCAGCAGTAATTACGACCAGGGGGAGCTACATCTTGGGTGATCCGTATATTTCTGATTCTGGCCTGGAAATTTATGATATCGATTTTATTGATGCCATGGTGGAGTCAAACCTGGGCCTTTCTGCCACTCCCGATTTCTTCACTATCATGTATGTTGTAGACGAGCGAATGTATTTCGGCGCAATAACAACAGAGAATGATGCAGGATCAGTTGAAAAGCGACCAACCGAGATAAATTTTAATGCTTATTTTGAAAAAAAATAGCGACCAGCATGCTTGGGAACGCTGAACCCGATTCCTCTCACCCATGGCTTAGCGCCAGCATGCAAATCAAGGGAGACAACAATGCTTAGCAAACGACAGCAGGAACTCTACGATGCATTCTATGCATCAACCCACAACAATGAATATCTGGATCATAAAACAGAATTACTGGTTGGCTTGGCTGCAGCCATGGCCATGAATTGTGCGCCTTGCACCGAGTACTATTTAAAACAGGCCAAACAGGCAAATGTTACCAGGGGTGAAATATCCGAAGTCCTGGCCAAGGTGATGGCGGTAGCGGCCGGGCAAAAACGGCTGCAAATGCAGGCAGTATTGAAACATTCCGACATTAACCTGGAAGCATATGACCAGTGAAGATATGACAGGGGTCGGAATAATATTTTTCGGCTTAAGCAATGGCTTGGCCTGGCTGAATGGTCGGGCTCATGGGTCTGAACCAGGGACATGATTGTCCCGGGTCAGATTTGAACCTTGCGCTATAATCAGAAACATTAGAAATTAGAAATCCATCATGCAGGGCATCGAGTATATCTACGAATTGTGTGAAGCCTTGCCCCGTAGCGGGCCTGGCGACAATGTGTCTACTGCAAAAGCATATGCGGCGATACCCGCCAAGGTTGAAACGCCGTTGATCCTGGACATCGGCTGCGGGCAGGGTATGCAAACCATCGAACTGGCAAAGATCTCCCGCGGTAAGATCATCGCGGTGGACAATCACCAGGGTTTTCTTGACCTGTTGCTGGAGCAGGCGAAAAGCGAGGGCCTTGAAGACAATGTGGTCCCGCAAAACATGTCGATGCAGCAGATGAATTTCAGGAATGAAGTCTTCGACATCATCTGGTCGGAAGGTGCGCTGTACAACATGGGTTTTGAAAATGGCCTGAGACGTTGTTACCAGTTATTGAAACCCGGTGGCAGCCTGGCGCTGACCGAACTGGTTTATCTCGCTGCCGAGCCGCCGGCACCCGTGGTCGATTATTTCCAGCACGAGTATCCCGACATCGCAGATGTTGCCAGCAAGATCAAGCAGATCGAAAAGGCCGGCTTCAGCATGATCGACCATTTCACCCTGCCCGAGTCTTCCTGGCTGGATAATTACTATGGGCCGATGGAACAGCAATTACCGCGCCTGAACGACAAATACCAGGACAACAAGCTCGCATTATCGGTGTTCGCCGACTTTCAGGCCGAGGTCGACTTGTACCGCCAATACTCGCAGTATTTCGGCTACGAATTTTTAATCATGCACAAAGACTAAGCGCTAGCTTGCCAACCGTTTAGAACTTTCCTTGCAATTTCAAGTCTCATCGATTGCCCTATCGCTTAAGAGCTGCTCCGATGAAATCCTCGCTGTTATCCGAATCGAATTCTGATCTGAACCCTGATCAGTCCCGACAGTCTGCACCCGCTGCTATCCAGGTGCCAGAGCACATGATTGCGGCTGTGCGTTCCGATCATGCCGGTGAGAGCGGGGCGGTTGCGATCTACCGGGGTATTCTGGCGGTCTCGCGTGATCCCGCGATCCGTGAATTTGCCCGGCATCACCTGGCTACCGAGAGCGAGCATCTGCAACTGATCGAGGCTATTCTGCCAGCGCAGCAACGCAGTCGACTGCTTCCCGCGTGTCGCTGGGCGGGTTGGCTCACCGGTGCCTTGCCTGCTTTGTTTGGAGCCAGTGCGGTTTACCGGACCATCGACGTGGTCGAGACCTTCGTCGATGAACACTACCGTGAACAGATCGAGATTCTCGCCCGGGACCCGGCGCACGGAGACCTGCGCGAACTGCTCGAACGCTGTCGCGCGGACGAGATCTCCCATCGCGATGAGGCTCGCTCACAGCTCGATGGCCGCGGGCTGATCGGCATTCTTTGGTCTTATCTGGTTACTCTGGGCTCGCGCGCCGGCGTTGCCCTGGTCATGCGGTTTTAACGAATAGACCCTAATTCGCCCGGGTTGGGCACGATTTGGCTTTAAATTGATCGGTTCAGGCCCTATTTATCCAGCTTATCCGATAAAATCAGCCGACCATGACCGCTAAACTCATCCAGAAAAACCTGTTGAAGGGCACCCAGGAATTCGAAATCGTCGATGACATGCTACATGTCCGCATCAAGAAACCGTTCAAGGAACAGATGCTGACCATGGAATTGGCAAACCTGAATCCAGATCCCGTCATCAACGAATCAAGCCTGGATTTCTATGGCCGGGTAAAGTGCGCGCCGCTGGTCTCGCTGTACCTGAATAAACCCAATCCCGAGGCATTCAATGCGTTCGTCGATACCCTGAAGCGCAGGGCGACCGATGAATTCAATGCCTTCGCCGGCTTGAGATCGTCGGCGCAGGACAGTGCGCCGGGCGGTAATGTCTATGAAGAACCGCCGGAATTCGACGAGGCCGGACAACCGGACATCGCCGAGATCAAGCGCAAGGTCAATGTCGATGAGATTGCAACCGCGATCCAGATGCTCGAGCAGTATGTCGAGGCCGAGGACGTCAAACCCCTGATCTCCGCCCTGGCGGCGCTGCAACAGGATCCGCAAAGTGAGGCGAATCTGTTGCAGGTGCTGGAATCCTTCAACGGCCTGGGCGTATCGCAGGGTGCCGTGTTGACCTACGCGCCCTATGTCAGCTCGCTGCTATCGGATGATCCATACGATCGATAATTACTGTTCTTTCGGCCACCTGCCACAGCCAAACAAGCCCGATTTTATGGGTGCCATAAGTTTTTTGATTAATAATTATTACCGTAAAATGCTAATATTAGTCTTTTCCATGACAACTCCTTGTGTAACTTATTGATTTGAGGTGAATTATGAGCGAGCAAAAGAATACCAGACCTAAGGTTCCCGAAGGTCAGTCAGACTACCTGAAAACCCGCCAGATGGACCCTAATGAGAAGGGTTACGTCGGCTACGAAACTATCTGGGAACCCTGGCAGAAAGAGGCCGAGTACACCAAGCCCAAGCAGCCCTAATCCTGCGTACCGTGCGGACCAAACGGTCCGCACGGTCATTCATCTCCCTCCCCAGCTGCATTCAATCGCTAATCTCGCGATCTTTTCTTACCTAACTTCTCCAAAATCACTAATATTTCTCCTGTCACATAAGCTTAGGAGAGAATATGTCCGTGCCTGAAGCAGATACTGTCGACGGTTTACTGTTCGACCTGGGCGGGGTGATTCTGAACATAGATTTCGAGCGGGCGCTGGAGAAATGGCAAGCATGGACCCGCCTGCCCATCCAGACCCTGCGTGATCGATTGATCATGGATGAGGCCTACCGCCAACACGAACGCGGTGAAATAACCCCGACCCAATACTTTGACCACCTGCGCAGCCTGCTCGAGCTGAATGCGGATGATGCCCAGATCGAACAGGGCTGGAATGCGATCTTCATCGGTGAGGTCGGCGAGACCGTTGACTACATTGCCGCTGCGGCAGCCAGCTTACCCTGTTTCCTGCTGTCGAACTCCAATCCCGTGCATCAGCGATTCTGGATGCGCGAATACCATCAGGCACTGCAACCTTTTAAGCAGGTCTTTGTATCCTCCGAGATCGGGTCCAGGAAGCCGGAGCCAGCGGCGTTTGCGTACATCGCCCAGGCTACCGGTATTGCATTGAATGCTATGCTGTTGTTCGATGATACCGAGGAGAATATCCACGGCGCCGAAGCACTGGGGATGCCGGCGGTTCATGTCACCTCTCATGGGGATGTGAAAAAGGCGCTGGTTGAACTGGGATTGCTGTGATGGATACTGTAACCGGCTAACCAGGCACTGACGAAGCGATAACGATGCCACAGATAATCTACCGACAGATGAAAACCGGTGAAGAACAGGCAGTTTCCCGACTGGTCGAGCATGTGTTCAATGAATTCGTGGCCGCGGATCTTGAACCGGCCGGTATCGCCGAGTTCTTCCGTTTCGCCAACCCCGTCGCGCTCCGCGCCCGCCGCCAACCGGATGGGTTCGTGCTGGTCGCCTGCCAGGGCGATGACATCGTCGGTATGCTGGAATTTATCCCGCCTGATCGAATCGCCATGTTGTTTGTCAGCCTGCGCGGTCAGGGTATAGCGGGTGAGCTGTTGGCCGGGGCAATCCGGCGGATCCGTGCCAATAATCCGCAGCTGGTAAACCTGACCGTCAATTCGTCGCTGTATGCCGAGCCGTTTTATCGCAAGCTGGGATTTCAGCCAACCGCTGATGCCACAACGGTCAACGGGATCAGGTTTATCCCGATGCAACGATCGCTGGCCGTTGCTGATGTCTGATCACCAGCACCAGTCGCTGACCAATGCCTGCCGGCCCTGCTGGCGTAATTGCGCGTTGCAGCGCGATGCTGAAATCATCGCCATCGATGCGCTGGAGGATCGGCTGGCGCCGCTGCCCGCCAACCTGGTCAAGATCCGCCAACTTATCACCGCGCTCGAGTTGTGCCATCACAAGGCGGAACGCTGGGTCCAAAATATCATCGAGGCAATCGCTAGCGGGGACAGCGATAAAGGTCTGGGTACCCGACCGCCAGGTCAGCTTCATCCCAGCGAGATCGTCTGGCAGCATGCCTGTAAGCTGCTCGAGTCCTGGCGTGCGGGTAACCCGAGTAGCGAGGCCGATTTGACGGTTGGCGACCTGTCGGCAACGCAACTGCTGGCCGGTCTGGGAGAGCCCACCCCGTTGAAACAGTGGCAGGTACAACGGGTTATAGACAAGATCCGCAGCCATATCCACTGGCCGCAGTCAGTAGACGATTGCGTGGGCAATATCGGTGGCTGTTGTTAGCCGGCGGTGATTATGAACTGGCTTATCTGGATGACTGCCCGGACTACTACAAGAAACACCAGGCGTTCTGGTTACAAACCGCGCGCAGCATGATCCATGACCAGGAAAACGGTCAGCAGGCTGAACTCTCGCTGGCCCTGGCCATTGATCTACTGATGCCCTGCCATTGGGATTTTGTGCGCAATCTGCAGCTGGTGCTGGCAGCGATCGGCGGACAACTGTATCCACCGCGGCCATTCGCCGCCTGCGGACGCAATATCACCCTGGTACCCATTCTTTCCCGGATGCAGCTCGTCTGCGCTACCCTCAGGGTATTTTGCGGAGACGCGAACCCAAAACAGGAAACGGACCCGGAGTTGCTGCGGTTGTTAGGAACACCCAGCGCGGAAAAACAATGGCTGGCTGCTTCCCTGGACAAGACGATCAGGCTGCAACTGAATCCACCGGCCGACCTGCAATCGATGTCTGCGCTGACCGGGCCTGAATGGATAAAGCAATAATTACTCAGCCGAAGTGCGTCACAGATACCGGCGACATGTACTGTATGTTCATCGGAAATTCTGGTTATTTCGTATACAATTAAAGCTAAGACTATCTGCCTTACCCCTGCATCTTATGTCTAAAACTTCAAGCTATCGGTCTTCAAGCGGTTTCTGCGTATTTATATGTACGCTATCTCTGTGGCTGTTCAGTGGCCGGGCCCTGGCCGCGCAGGAAGCCCTGCAGTTATGTTTCAATCAATGGCCACCGTTTGCGATGTATGAGCAAATGGCATTCCGGGGAATTTCGATTGATATCATCAAGGAGGCATCACGTCGGCTTGAACAACCCGTCGAGTTTGTCGAGCTACCGTGGAAACGCTGCCTGCAAAATGTCGAGGATGGCACGATGGATGCGGTGATCGATGCTGCTGACCGGGACGAGTTCATCCAGGGTCCGGTCAGTATCAGCATTTACAGCGATACCTTCTGGGTACATGCAGACAGCAGTTTTCGGAGCTTAACAGACCTCAAAGACCGAAGTATCGGTCTGGTCGATGGTTACAATTACTCGCAGACGGTGACCGACCTGATCAGTGAATTGAACCTGTCCAGCGAGACCGCGGTCGATGACCAGGGCAACATCAGAAAGATTGCGTTCAAACGGGTCGACACCGGTATTGCCGACCTGGTCAGTACCTTTGACTACATTAAAATACATCAGTTAAACCTGCGCCCTATCCTACCGCCGGTGTCGGTGGATAAGCTGTACCTGTCTTTTTCCAAACAACGTGCCGAAGCACAGGAAAAATATAATCAACAATTCGAGGTCTTGCTGGAGGAGGGCTTCGTAGACAAGGTCTATCAACGCTATATCGGTCAAAGTTTTAGTGAGTTGTTGCAAGACCAGTAACTGGTCAGCTTCCACAGGATAGCTGCAATCGTCAAGGATTGATTATAAGAATTCTTTAGCCAGAGATATGGATAGCCATTTCGAAATTTTCGTTGAAGGCAACTTGATTAAGGTGCACCTCAGTGGTCGAGAAGACATGCAAGTCGCCTCGAGTCTTTGGCCACAGGTTGTGGAGGCCTGTGAAAAGAATAACTGCTTCCAGGTTCTCGGAATTGCTGAAACCACCCAGCCATTGAATACTGTCGATGCCTATCAATATGCCCAATTATTCGACAAACTTGGTATTGACTATAGATATCGTATTGCCTGGGTGGAGCTCAATCCACAAGCCTATTCAGCGACCTTATTTGCCCAGACCGTGCTAAAGAATCGCGGCTTACCAGGACGAGTGTTTGCCAGTGAGGCGGATGCCAGGAGATGGCTGGAGGAGGGATGAGACTCCGCCCCTTTTCGAGCGATGCTCTATGACAACCCGGTTATCATCTAACATTCGCAATCCCCTGACTTAAGTTTCTGTTACCGGGCAACACCGGCGTATCAACGATAGATCGACAATTCCTGCTTGTGGCGATCGCTATCCTCATCGACGATCGATTCCACCTGTTCGATCTGGCGCACATAGTGAGCGGGTAGGTTATGCTCGGCAGCGCCGACCAGCACATGCTGCTTGTACCAGTGAAAGGGCTTCAATAAGGGGTCAGTGTGCGTGGCGATGTATAAATTGACATCGAGTGTTTGCTCATGGTGATCGACGACAGTGATCACGGTTTCATCATAGCCCTTGCCAAGGCCCTCGAATTTGTCCAGCTCCGCTTTGTCGGTCCGGGAAATACGGTAGATCACGCCATGTACCACCGACTGGCTGTGTGCGCAGGGCACAACGTCGCATTTGGCTGAGCCATCGCGGCCGGCCTTGTGGAATTTCAGCTGATAGCCCGGCAGGGCCGCCACGCCATGTAACCTGGCCGACGCTGTGCGTGCGGCAAGACGTTTGAATGACATATTGGAGCCATAGGCAAAATAGAACATTTAAACCATCAATCCATTATAACCAGTTCGTTATTAGCCTAAGCATAGCAATAGATGCAAGCCAGTGCTGCCTGCTTAATGTTGAACATTGTTCGAAAACAGGTGGATCACGAGCACTCCGGCCACAATTAATGCCATGCCGATGATCGCGGGCAGATCCGGCACCTGCTGGTAGAGGAATATGCCGGCAATGGCTACCAGGACGACGCCGAGACCGGCCCAGACCGCGTAAGTGATGCCCAACGGGATGGTCCTGAGGACCAGGCTCAAAAAATAAAATGCCAGCCCATAACCGAAAACCACGATCAGGCTGGGCACCAGGCGGGTGAAGCCCTCGCTGGCCTTCAGCGCGCTGGTTGCGGCGACCTCGGCCAGGATAGCGATAGCCAGGTATAGATAGGCCATAACATGCTCATTGAGTGGAAAGAGCGCGTGATTATGCCTGAAATCCGCTTCAACTGTCACCGATTTGCCAACGCCCTGGCCAGACTCCAGGCCTCGATATGCTCGATCCCCTGCCGCCGAAGTAACTTACAGATTTCCGTCATCGTGCTGCCACTGGTGATCACGTCATCGACAATGGCGACCGCTCGATAAGCCTGTCTGGGCTGGTAGTCAAAGGCCTTCGCCAGGTTCTGCTGACGTTGGTTCAGGCTGAGGCCGGATTGAGCATCAGTGGCGCGGATGCGTTGCAGGCTGTGAGGGTCAAGCGGAATCTGCAACCGTCGTGACAGGGCGTCCGCGATCTCCAGCGACTGGTTGAAACCACGCTCGAGCAATCGTGAGCGATGCAGTGGTACCGGCAGCAGCACCTGGACCGGGCGCAACTGATAGGCTGAGATGAGATGCTGGACCAGGGCCTCGGCCAGGGGGGTGTTCTCGCTGAATTTGAGCTGGTGCACTAAGCGGCGGGTCGCATCCTGGTACACCAGCGGGGCAATCATCGCCTGCCATGGCGGTGGCTTATGCAGACAGGCCGGGCACAGCTCGCCGGTTACCGGGTTGGGCTGGCCGCAAGCGCGGCAGGGGTTGGTCACCCGCGCTAGCGATTGATCGCAGTGGCGACAGAAATAGCGGCTGGATTTGATCGAAATACCGCAACCCAGGCACAGCCCGGGATTGAGCATAAGCGCCAATTTATGCCGGATATTAAGATAAATATGTCTTCCTGACATTGACTAATCCCTGAGTTGCAATAGACTGAACGGTCTTTCAATCGACGGTTTGCCCTATGACAGATACAAGCCTGCGCCACGACTGGTCCCTGGCGGAAATCAAAGCATTATTTGAACTGCCTTTCAACGATTTGTTGTTCCAGGCGCAAACTACTCACCGTCAGCACTTCGATCCCAATTCGGTGCAGATCAGCTCTTTATTGAGTATCAAGACCGGCGCCTGCCCGGAAGACTGTGCTTATTGCCCGCAATCCGCCAAGTACGACACCGAGCTGGAAAAAGAACGCCTGCTGCCGCTGGACGAGGTCAAACAGGCGGCACTGAATGCCAAGAACAACGGCGCCACCCGTTTTTGCATGGGCGCGGCCTGGCGCAATCCTACCGACAAGAACCTGGACAAGGTCATCGAGATGATCTCGGTGGTCAAGGATTTAGGGCTGGAAACCTGTGTCACCCTGGGCATGCTGACCAGGCAGCAGACCCAGCGTCTGAAACAGGCCGGGCTGGATTATTACAACCATAACCTGGATACCTCACCGGAGTATTACAGCGATATCATCACCACCCGCACCTACCAGGATCGGCTGGACACTTTGCAACATGTACAGGACGAGAATATCAATGTCTGCTGCGGCGGCATTATCGGCATGGGCGAGGATGAAACCGATCGCGCCAGCCTGTTGCAGCAGCTGGCCAACATGCCGCGGCATCCGGAATCGGTGCCGATCAACCTGCTGGTCCAGGTCAAGAACACCCCGCTGTATGGCACCGAGGCGCTGGACCCGCTGGAATTTGTGCGCACCATCGCGGTGGCCAGGATCCTGATGCCAAAGTCCGCGGTGCGCTTGTCCGCCGGTCGCACCGATATGAGCGACGAACTGCAAGCCCTGTGTTTCTTCGCCGGCGCCAACTCGATCTTCTACGGGGAAAAACTGCTGACCACGCCCAATCCGAAGGAAAACAAGGATCTGGAGCTGTTCGAACGCCTCGGGATCAAGCCGCAATCGGTCAAGCAGGCCCAGCAAACCGCCGCCTGACAGCCAATGCATGATGACCTGAAGGCGGAACTGGAACAGCGCCGACAGCAGGGATTGTATCGTCAGCGCCTGATCACCCAGTCCGCTCAGGGTGTCCACCCCCGCATCAACGGCCGCGAAGTGCTGTCTTTCTGCAGCAACGATTACCTGGGCCTGGCCAATCACCCTGCGCTCAAACAGGCGATGATCGATGCCATCCAAACCTATGGAGTCGGTAGCGGTTCGGCCCACCTGGTCAACGGCCACAGCCAGTTGCACCATGACTGCGAACAGCGCCTGGCCGAGTTCACCGGGCGCGATCGTGCATTACTGTTCAGCACCGGCTACATGGCCAACCTGGCGATCACCTCGGCGCTGGTCGGGCGCAATGATTTCATCCTCCAGGACAAGCTCAACCACGCCTCGCTGATCGATGCCGCGCGCGTGGTGGATGCGAAATTCCTGCGTTTCCGTCACCTTGACCTCGACCAGTTGCAACAGCAGCTCGCCGCCAGCAGTGAACAAAAACCTGCCGCCCGGCGCCTGGTCATGACCGACGCGGTGTTCAGTATGGACGGCGACAAGGCTGATATCCAGGGCCTGGCGCAGCTGTGTCGCGAATATGGTGGCTGGCTGATGATCGATGATGCCCACGGTTTCGGGGTGCTCGGCGAACACGGCGCCGGACTTTGCGAGGAGCAGGGGCTGGACCAGCAACAGGTACCGATCCTGATGGCGACCCTGGGCAAGGCGGTAGGGGTCAGCGGGGCGTTTGTTGCCGGCAGCGAGGAGTTGATAGAAACCCTGGTCCAGCAGGCCCGCAGCTATATCTATACCACTGCCAGCCCGCCGTCACTGGCCGCGGCGGTGTTACGCAGTATCGAAATCATCGAGGATGAGGCCTGGCGCCGGGAAAAGCTGCAGCAGCTGATCGCTTATTTCAGGCAGCAGATGCTGGCCCTGGAGTGCCAGCTGCTGCCCTCGGATACCGCAATCCAGCCCATCGTCATTGGCGATAATCAGCAGACGCTGGATATCAGTCGGCAGCTGCTGGAACAGGGCATCCATGTCACCGCGATCCGCCCACCCACGGTGGCCCCGGGCAGTGCGCGGTTGCGTATCACGCTGTCTGCCGCGCATGAGACGACGGATATCGATCGCCTGGTCAAGGCATTGGCGGGCTTGTTCAGGCAGGATTGATCGAACCCGCAAGGGCGGTCGATGTGGACTATAATCAGTTATCAAATAACATCATGCGACAGGATTGAGGGGCTTTATGAGTGAAGAACTGTTTGAGATTGCTTTCAGCGGACAAATCGCTGACGGCGCCGATCTGCAGACGGTCAAGCAGAGAATCGGACAAATCTTCAAGGCCGATGGAACCCGGCTGGAACAGATGTTTTCCGGACGCCGGGTGGTGATCAAGCGTGAAGCCGACGCCGCCACCGTGGCCAAATTCCGTGGGGCGTTTGAAAAGGCCGGGGCGGTCTGTGAAATTCGCTCGTTGTCCGCGGAGGCACAGGTAGCTGCACAAGCAGAGCCTGCCGCGGCAGCAGCACCGGCCCCAGCCGAGGCAGCACCGGCTGCAGCAGCGCCGGCCGCAGCAGCCGCCGCAGAGCAGGGCGAGGATTATGTCAGCCGTTATCCCGAGTCGGAGAAGATTCCCGAGGCCCTGGTCAGACCTGAAGGCCTGGTTGAAGGTGACCAGATTGAGGATCTGAATGCCGACATCGCGCCGGTGGGGGCACAGATGCTGGATCAGATTGAAGATGTGCCGGAACCGCAGATCGATATCAGTGGCATCGATGTCGCGCCGGTCGGTAGCGAGCTATCGACGACCCCAGAGGAAGAACCCCCGCCGCCTCCCGATACCAGCGGTATCACCCTGGCCGAGGCCGAATAACAAAGGGTCGGTTACTCGGCCTCAATAATCATCTTGAATAGCTCGTCCTTGAGGAACAGGCGCTTTTTCTTGCGTTGCTCGAGGTAATCATCAGAGGTATTCTCGATACCGGTCTCGATACGATGCACCTCGTGATCGATCTCGTGATACTCCTCAAACAGCCTGGCAAAACGTGCATCACCGGTTTTAAGGCGGTGGATCGTGTCACGATGCTCCGGTAGTTCATGAATCAAATCGTGTTTTTCATTGAGCATGGATTGATCTCCACTGAGTGCCCCGGCCAGGGTTAATTGCGTTCAAGTTTTTCCGCGCAGTTGACGCAAAGGGTGCTGTAAGGCAGTAACTCCAGGCGCGCGGCGGGAATTTCCTCACCACATTCGCTGCAGTAGAAATATTCGTCGGCTTCGATACGCTGCAAGGCGTGCTTGATCCTGGCCAATTCAATTTCCGAGGCATTCCCCAGTGACTCGAGGACCTCGTCGTTCTCGCGCTCCAGGGCCTGCTCTCCCCAGTCCGCGGACATGCCTTCATGGCGGATGTCTTTATCGATCTTGTCGATTCGATCGCTGAGTTCCTGTTTGCGTTGCAGTAACTTTTGTTTGAAATATTCCTGGTCCTGCATAATTCACCTTGCTCACAGGCTCTGACTGCGCAGTTTCGCTATGACTTCAGTGGTCGAGGGGCGGATGCCGCGCCAGATATAAAATGATTCCGCGGCCTGTTCCACCAGCATGCCAAGGCCATCGAAAGCACGCAGGGCGCCCAGGCGTTCGGCCCAGGCGACAAAAGCGGTGGGCTTGTTGATATCGTACATCAGGTCATAGCAGATCGAGTTCACCCCGAGTACCCGCTCCGGGATCGGCGGTACCTCGCCCTCGAGGCCGGCCGAGGTGCCATTGATGATCAGGTCATATTTCTCATCGCCCAGGTCTTCGAAGCTGGAAGTCTCCACCGAACCGATATGAAAAAAGTCCTCGGCCAGGCGCTCAGCATTATGCAGGGTACGGTTGGCAATCATGACCAGCTCCGGTTTACGACTAAGCAGTGGCCCGAGAATGCCGCGCACCGCGCCACCGGCGCCGAGGATCAGGATCTTGCGATGGGTGACCAACACATCATTGTTGATGATCAGGTCCCGGGTCAGGCCGATGCCGTCGGTATTGTCGCCGACGATCTTGCCGTTATCCTGGAAGATAATGGTATTTACCGCCTTGGCATCCTGCGCCCGCGGACTCAGCTTGTCGGCCAGTTTCCAGGCCTGTTCCTTGAACGGTACGGTGATATTGACCCCGCGGTAGCCGATGGATTGCAGTTCGCGCAGCTGGACATCGAAGGTGCTGCTATTGAACTGCAGCGCCTGGTAATAGATGTCCTGGTCGGTTTCCGCGGCAAATGCGCTGTGAATGCGCGGTGACAGACTGTGACTGACCGGGTTGCCGACGACGCCGTACTTATCCATGGCCCGCGCAAACCTCAGATTGAGTTGTTGTCGTAGTTGTGCAGTCAATTTTAATCAGTCTCTTGTTCATTCGTCGTACTAACCCTGTAACGATATGCGTCCAGCTATTGGTTACGGGTTCAACCACTCTGCTACGGTTTTTGCATAGTAGGTCAGAATTCCATCTGCACCGGCCCGTTTCATTGATAACAGGGCTTCCAGTACACAGGCTTTTTCATCGATCCAGCCATTATTGCCGGCGGCCTTGAGCATCGCGTACTCACCGCTGACATGGTAGACATAGGTCGGGAATTTGAATTCCTCCTTGATCCGGCGCACGATATCCAGGTAAGGCATACCGGGTTTGACCATGACCATGTCGGCACCTTCGTCAATATCCATAGCCACTTCATGCAGGGCTTCGTCGGTATTGGCCGGATCCATCTGGTAGGAATATTTATTGCCGCCGCCGAGGTTACCTGCCGAGCCAACCGCGTCTCTAAAGGGGCCATAGAAGCTGGAGGCATACTTGGCGGAATAGGCGAGGATCCGGGTATTCACAAATGCCTCGTCTTCCAGAATCTCGCGAATGGCACCGATCCGACCATCCATCATGTCCGAGGGAGCGACGATATCGGCACCGGCCCGGGCATGTGACAATGCCTGCTTAACCAGGACGTCTACGGTTTCATCATTGGTGACATAGCCATCTTCATCGAGCAGGCCATCCTGGCCGTGGCTGGTAAAAGGATCCAGTGCCACGTCGGTGATAATACCCATCTCCGGCACTGCCTGTTTGATCGCGGCAACGGTTCGTTGCGCCAGGCCATCTGGGTTATAGGCTTCCGCGGCATCATCGCTCTTCGCTGATAAGGGGGTAACCGGGAATATAGCCATGGCCGGGACGCCGAGGCCGGCACAGATCCTGGCTTCTTCCACCAACAGGTCGATGCTCTTGCGTTCGACCCCCGGCATCGAGGGCACGGCCTCGGTCTGGTTTTCGCCCTCGAGCACGAATACGGGATAGATCAGATCATCCACGGTTAACTGATTCTCTCGCATCAGGCGGCGGGAAAAATCATCACGGCGCATTCTGCGCGGTCGGCTATAGGGAAATCCGGACACCTCGATAAACTCCTGGCTGCAATATTTAATCCGTATAAAATATCATAAATTGTCGCTAATTTTATGAACTTGTTCATATTTCCCAACAGTCGTTGAGTGGCCCTTGTCAAATGAATGATCAATTAACCCTGGAATATATTTTTTTTCATTCAAAGCCCTACCAGTTATTCAAAAATTTCCTGCAGAGCAGGCAGGTCAAGCTGTTACAGGAGGGTGTTGATCAAACCAATGTCGAGGGTTACCTGGTCGCTATCGCCGATGACCTGGATGATAAGCTCAGTGAAGAGATCGAGGCATATTACGATGAGATGATGGCGTTAACTGAACAACTGGTCACGCAGGAAAGTAACGAGGACGAAATGAATATAGTCGGCCTGGCTGTTTCATTACAGGACGGTCGATCGGTGCTGGCGTCGGTGGACCCGGAGGTATTGAACCGGATCCTTACTGTGGTATCGAGTAAGGAGTTGGGCCAACTGGTGGACGCGATTGTGGACGCGGTGGAAAACCCTGACCAGCAACCACTGTGTAAACGGGATTAGGCCTGTCGGTATTATCCACGTTATCGATCAACCAGCGCACCAAGTCGGTCCACAGGCGGCTGACCTGTTTGGGCTTCGGCATAATCCCGGCATGCGGCAGTTCCATCGTGATCACCGGGATGCCGAGATGGATGCCGGCGTAATTGCCCAGTGACCCGGGGTAGGTGCCCATCAGGTTCTTGTACAGGTTGCCAATCCGCTCCGGGGCATTATCCCGGTTGGGAGCATCGTAATCGACCAGGCGAAACGGGGCATGTACGGCGATGATGACATCCGGTCGGAACTGATCGATCTCCTGCTTGAGCCAGCGCGATTCCGGTTCGCTCAGGGGTTTATCGCCCGGGTAACGACGTTTGTTGCGCTTGGTGCGGTTGATCCAGTAGGCCAGCGCCGAGCCCTCTTTACCCGGAGTTAGAAAATTCCGATTCAGGTCGACCCCGTTGGCATTGTTGCGGCTGTGTTGCTTGATCAGGGCACCGTCCGGATTCAGCAGCGGTACCACGCGCCAGTGAAACAAACCGGAATGATGTTTTTCCAGTGTGTGCATCCATTTGAATACCACCGAGATCGATGACAGTTCATCGCCATGGGTGCCGCCGATCAGCAGGACCCGGCCGCGCGGTCGTTTGCTCGGTAACGGTGGATATTCACGCTGCAGGATCGGAAAGCCGTTGACCGACTGGTGCCCGGTCGGTTGCAGCTGCAGGGTATGGCATTCGTTAAAACTGACACTGGAGAGCTTGTTACTGATTTTTTCGCAGGCCTGCCGCGGGTCGATGGGGTCGGTCGCGTCGGTCAGTGCCCAGTTTGCACTGGCGAACAGCAGGCTGCATACAACAACTATGGATTTAATTGCGGTGGATGGCATTTGAAGCGATGGCGGCTTCCTTGACGGCGATGGGTATGGTATCGATCAGGCGCGGATCGAAGGGCTTGGGCAGGATGTAATCCTTGCCAAAGGCGAGCGATTCGAGGCCGTAGGCATCCAGCACCGACTGCGGCACCGGCTCCTTGGCCAGCTCGGCAATCGCGTGCACCGCGGCAACATGCATCTCGGTACTGATTCGGGTTGCCCGCGCGTCCAAAGCGCCACGGAAAATATAGGGGAAACCGAGCACGTTGTTGACCTGATTCGGGTAGTCGCTACGCCCGGTGGCCATGATCAGGTCGGAGCGGGTCTTGAACGCCAGTTCCGGTAGGATTTCCGGATCCGGGTTGGACAGGGCGAACACGATCGGGTGGTCCGCCATCGATTCCAGCATCCCGGTGTGCAGGATATCCGGACCGGACACGCCGATGAAGACATCGGCGGCTACCATTGCATCTTCCAGCGTGCGTTTATCGGTGTAGCGGGCAAACGCATGCTTGTAATGATTGAGATCCTTGCGCTCGGCATGGATGACGCCCTTGCTGTCGACCAGGGTAATGTTATCCATGTCCGCGCCCAGCGCGACCAACAGGTCCATCGAGGCGATGCCGGCGGCACCGGCGCCGACACAGGTGATCCGGGCTTGCTCCAGGGTCTTGCCCTGCAGTTCCAGCGCATTCAACAGGGCGGCCGCGATGATGATCGCGGTACCGTGCTGGTCATCATGGAAGACCGGGATATCGAGCTTATCCTCCAGCGCACGTTCGATCTCAAAACAACGCGGGGCCGAGATATCTTCCAGGTTGATGCCGCCGAACCCACCGGCGATATTGGCCACGGTGTTGACGAATTCATCGACGTCCTGGGTGTCGACCTCGATATCGAACACATCGATATCGGCAAACGCCTTGAACAAAACCGCCTTGCCTTCCATCACCGGTTTACCGGCCAGCGCGCCGACATTGCCGAGTCCGAGTACCGCCGAGCCATCGGTGATGACCGCCACCAGGTTGCCCTTGGCGGTATACCGATAGGCTGCATCATGATTGGCGGCGATTCTGCGCACCGGTTCGGCCACGCCCGGGGTGTAGGCCAGGGACAGGTCATATTGTGATTCGGTGGGCTTGGTAATGTTTATCGCCAGTTTGCCCGGGTTGGGTTCTTCGTGGTAGCGGAGGGCATCCTGTTTCAGGGTAGTTTTATTCATAGTTTGTGGTGGCAATCGTTGTTAAACCCGGCAGGTTTAACCAAGTTTTACATCATAGGGTAATGTGAGGATTCAGACAATTGATTGTGCTCAGTACATAAAAAAAGGGCACCCAAGGTGCCCTTTCACCGAAATCGGGGCGTCGTTACTTGCCGTAACGTTCGCGGAACTTGTCGACCTGACGCGCAGATTGCAGCACGTGCTGTTTCCCGGTGTAGAACGGGTGCGAGGCGCTGGAAACTTCCAGCTTGACCAGAGGATACTCATTGCCATCTTCCCACTTAATCGTTTCCTTGGTTTCGATCGTGGAGCGGGTCAGGATCGCGAAATCAGAAGAGGTGTCCTGGAACACAACGTCTCTGTATTTTGGGTGAATACCTTGTTTCATGACTCTACTTAAGCACTTGCGTTAAAAGGGCGCGAATTCTCGCTAATTTTGCGGCAAAGTGCAAGCATTAATTTTACCTGCCCCCGAAGGTAACATTGGCTGAAAAATGACGACCGATTTAAGTGCCCGCCAGTTGGCGAATCAGGCTCAAATGGTTTTCCCGACAACTACCGTTCGTCGAAAAATGTTAGCGGGCATAGTTAAAGTAAAACCTCATAAAAACCAGCAAAATTGCTGTCATGTCAGGAGATAAATCCCTTATCCACAAAACCTGTGGATAACTCTGTGTATAAATCGTAGACGAAAGCGTCGAATCCTTGACTATCAAGGTTTTTGTTAAATTAGTCAGTTTTTAACCACTTCGTATTAACCTATGAAAATCAATCAGTTAGCAGATCAATTGAGATAGGTATAATTTCTCAATGAAGATGGTTGACAACCCCTGCGAAATTTTTTAGCGCTGTGAATAAAATCGGCGATTAGTTGCCCTGAATGAACCAAAATCAGGGTTGATGACGGAAAATTTCGGCCTGATCCGGGGTCACCCGTTCGCAATCGATATCGAGAAACAATCCTTGCAGGTCATTGTGAAACTGCAGGCCCCTGGCGGTGGGCTGTACCCGCTGCTGTTCGAGACTGATCAACTCCAGTTCCTGTGCCCTAAAAAGGGGCTCGTCGAGGATGCCTTTCGGCAAAGCGGTGCGTTCACTGAACAGGGCCAGGTCAAAACCCTGCACCAGGCGTAAGGCATTGAGCATGAATTCGAATACCCGGTCCGGTTTTTCCAGCTCGGTCTGCTGGCTGATCCGAGCGTCGCCATGTTGCTCAAGGTAGGCCTTCGGCTGGCGACTGCGCACCCGGCGCAGGATCCGGTTTTCCCCGCCCAGGGTGATCTTGCCATGGGCTCCGGCACCGAGGCCGAGATAATCGCCGAATTGCCAGTAATTCAGGTTGTGCTGGCATTGTTGCCCGGTTCGCGCATAGGCGGAAATCTCGTAGTGATGCAGGCCATCCTGCTCGAGCATGTCGATGCAGGCCTCCTGCATGTCCCAGGCCAGGTCGTGGTTCGGCAGATTGGCCGGGGGTCGGGCATGGAACAGGGTATTGGGCTCGATGGTCAGCTGGTAATGCGAGATATGTTCGGGCTGCAACTCGATCGCGAACGCCATGTCGTCGAGGGCCTGTTGCAGGGTTTGCCCGGGCAGGCCATACATCAGGTCCAGGTTGATCGTATCGAAGCCCGCGCGGCGGGCCTGCTGATATGCGCTGATTGCCTGCTGACGGTCATGGATGCGACCCAGCGCCTGTAGCTTGTCGTCGGCGAAACTCTGCACCCCGATCGACAGCCGGTTGATTCCGGCCTCGCGGTAACCGGCAAAGCGCGACTCGTCGGCACTGCCGGGATTGCATTCCATCGTGACCTCGATCGCCGGGTTGAAATTTAGGCAGGCGCGCAGTTCTGACATCAACTGGTTGATCGCCGCGCTGGAAAACAACGATGGAGTACCGCCGCCGATGAAGATACTGGACACCTGGCGTCCCCAGACCAGCGGAAGGTCCTGCATCAGATCCTCGATCAACGCCTTGACGTAGGCGTCTTCATCGATGCCATCGGCCTGGTGTGAATTGAAATCGCAATAGGGGCATTTACGTTCGCACCAGGGCAGATGCAGGTACAGGCTGAGCGGTGGATTGCTTAAGAATGACACCGATCCGCCTCCAATGCTCAATCCAGCTGACGCAGTTTTGCCACCAGCAGCTGCAGCGCCTGGCCGCGATGGCTGATGGCGTTTTTCTGTTCCGCGCTGAGTTCGGCGCTGGTACAGCCGTGATCGGGCAGGTAAAAGTAAGGATCATAGCCGAAACCACCCTCACCACGAGGCTCGAGGACGATCCGGCCTTCCCAGCTGCCCTCGCAGATGATCGGTGATGGATCAGCGGCGTGGGCCAGGTAAACGATGACGGCACGGTAACGCGCGCCGCGTTCCGCCTCCGCTACCGCAGCAAGTTTTTCTACCAGTAACGCATTGTTCTGTGCATCGCTCGCATCGGGGCCGGAGAAACGCGCCGAATAAACCCCTGGCGCCCCATCCAGCGCGTCGACCTCGATCCCGGAGTCATCGGCCAGCGCCGGCAGGCCGGTATGGGCGGCGGCATTGCGCGCCTTGATGATCGCATTCTCGACAAAGGTGGTACCGGTCTCGGCGACATCCGGCACGTTGAATTCGGCCTGGGTGTGGACCTCGTAGTCAAGCGGCTCCAGCAGTGCCTTGATTTCACGCAGCTTGCCCTGGTTACCGGTTGCCAATACCAGCTTATGCATGCTCAGGCCGCCCCCGCGCTCGCTTGCTGGACCACGAAGATGTGGTTGATGCCTTCTTTGGCCAGGTCCAGCATCTGGTGCAGATGCTCGTGGGTGAACGGCGTGCCCTCGGCAGTGCCCTGGATTTCAATGAATCCGCCGCGGCTGTCCATGACCACGTTCATGTCGGTTTCCGCGCTGCAGTCCTCGGCGTAATCGAGGTCGAGCACCGGGGTGTCTGCATACATACCGACCGAGATTGCGCCGACCTGGCACTCGATCGGATTTTCTTCCAGCAGTTGTTGTTCGAGCAATGACTCGATCGCATCGCTCAACGCGACAAAGGCGCCGGAGATCGATGCGGTGCGGGTACCGCCATCGGCCTGTAGCACGTCACAGTCGAGGGTAATGGTGCGTTCGCCGAGTTTTTCCAGGTCGATGCTGGCGCGTAACGAACGCCCGATCAGGCGCTGGATCTCCAGGGTACGGCCACCCTGCTTGCCGCTGCTGGCCTCGCGGCGCATGCGGCTGGAGGTGGAACGCGGCAGCATGCCGTATTCGGCGGTTACCCAGCCGCTGCCCTGGCCCTTGAGAAATCCCGGTACCCGGTCCTCGACGCTGGCGGTGCATAACACCTTGGTATCGCCGCATTCGATCAACACCGCGCCCTCCGCGTGCTTGGTATAGTTGCGGGTGATTTTAATCTCTCTGAGTTGGTCTGGCAGCCTGCCGCTGGGTCGCATAATCTCGCTCCGTAAAAATGGGCGTGATTATACCGCCTTGCGCATAATGTTTCAGAACCGGATTTTTCGCAGAATTGCAGATGTGCTGACACCGTTTATCCAGTAGAATGCGCCTGTTCACTCAGGGGTAGAGCATGATAAAAAGTATGACGGCATTTTCCCGCGTGCAGCAAAGCAACGACAGCGGGGAAATCGTGTGGGAATTGAAATCGGTCAATCACCGATACCTGGAACCGGGCTTCAAGCTACCGGATGACTTCAAACAGATCGAACCGGCCATCCGGCAGAAGCTGGGGCAGGCCCTGAAGCGTGGCAAACTGGATATCAGCCTGCGTTATCGCTTATCCGCCCAGGATGTCACCAACATCAATCTCAACGAGGAACTGGTCAAGCAGTTGCGCCAGGTGGAACAGGATGTGTTGAAAATCGTGCACGAGGGGCACAGCCTGTCGGTGGCGGATATCCTGCGCTGGCCGGGCGTGGTCGATGAGTCATCACGCGATTTTTCCCCCCTGCATGAGCTGGCCGTCAGCAGTTTCGATGAAGCGCTGCAACAACTGGTGGCCAATCGGGAACGCGAGGGTCAGGCCCTGCAGGACATGATTGCAAGCCGCTGCCAGCAGATCACGGATATCGTCAAGCAGGTGCAGCAACGCCGACCACAGATGCTGGAAGCGATACGCCAGAAGTGGACCAGCCAGTTGAATGACAAGCTGGCCCAGTGGTCGGAGACCGCCGATGCCGGACGCCTGGAGCAGGAACTGGTGATCCTGGCGCAAAAAATCGACGTCGAAGAGGAGCTGGATCGCCTGCTGGCCCATATCGAAGAAGTGGAAAGCGTGCTGCAGCGTGATGAGGCGGTAGGACGTCGCCTGGACTTCCTGATGCAGGAGCTGAACCGGGAAGCCAATACCCTGTCTTCCAAGTCGCAGGACAGCGAAACCACGCGTTTTGCGGTGGATATCAAGGTTTTAATCGAACAAATGCGTGAACAGGTTCAAAATATAGAATAAAAACACTGTAGACAGGCATGAAGCCACGGTACTCTACATAACCATAATGAGAATAAGGATACAGACATTCAACCTGGTCGTGTTTATTATGATGGGCCTGTTGGCGCTGTCATTATGGTCGGTCTCGCTGTACTGGCTTAACCAGCAACAAAACGAGGAAACCGTCGCGACCCAGCGCGAAAATGCTCGGCAGCAGCTCAATCAGCTGCAGCTGCAGCAGCGGGACTGGCTGCAAAATCGCTGGCAGGAGGTCAGGTATGGGATTGCGGATGCCACCGATAAAGACCGCCGGCACGCCTTTCTCAATCAATTCATCCAGCGCTATCCTCAATTACGTTCGCTGCGTCTGACCAACAGTCGGATCGGTCTCACCCAGTCCGGCAGTGATTTCAACGCCTGCCGCCAGGCCATGCTCGCGGCGGTGGCACAGGCCACCCAGCCGGCGATATTCGATTGCCCCCTGCAGCAACAGTACCTGATCGGGATTGCCGGGCGACTGAACCAGGCGGCGCCGTTACCGGATCTGGTGATGCTGATGCCGTATTTCAGTTTCATCGATGATTTCCAGAAGCAGAGTGGCCGGGAAATCGTCCAGGTCAGCCAGGCCGGTGAAATCATCTCGTTTCGCGAAATCCGCCTGCAACAGGGGGAAGCGCGCTTTATCCATTTTGGTTATACCAGCAACGATCAGCTGCGGGGCAAGCTCAGCCTGTTGATCCCGGTGCAAAATTTCAACCAGTTGTGGTTGAGCCAGGTCATCTGGGTGGTGCCCGGCTTGCTGTTGCTAATGTTCATGTTCTATCGGCTGTTTTATCGCGCCTATGTCGGCCCGTTGATTAGCCTGTCGAGCAAGATGCACAAGGTCATGCGCATGTATCTGCCCGGGCAGAGTGTTGAAAAACGCCACCTGGCGCCGGGCCTGTCGCTCCTCAATACCTATTTCCTCAACCTGACCCACCAGGCCAAGCATGACATGCTGACCGGTTTGAACAACCGCTCCATGTTCGAGGAACGGCTGCAGCAGGCGCTCGATGACGACAGCCAATTGAAACGTAAATATGCCCTGGTGTTTATCGATATCGACCAGTTCCACGGGGTCAATCAGCGCCTCGGCCAATTCATCGGCGACGGTCTGCTCAAGCAACTGGCCAAGCGTCTGTCCGACGGCATCCGCGAATCCGATTGTGTGAGTCGCCTGGAAGAGGACAACTTTGCGATGCTGTTGGAATTCCGCGAGGACGATGAACTCAGCTCGCTGGTGGAAAAGATCTACCAGGCATTGATCCAGCCCTACCATGTCTACGGCCGTGAAATCAAGATCGCGATCCGCATGGGCGTCGCGACCTACCCGGAACATGGGCAGGATGCAAATGAACTGGCGCTGCGTGCTGATCATGCCCTGCTCAAAGCGCAAAAGGGCGAGTGGCCGGTCGTGTTTGAACAGGATGAGGGCGACAACAGTGATTTCTCTGCGTTTACCGTGATCCAGTCGATTCGCAAGGCCCTGGTCAACGACGAATTCAAGCTGGTGTATCAACCGGTGATCCACCTCAAGCAGCATCAGAAACGTTATCTGGAGGCCTTGCTGCGCTGGAAGGATGAAGACGAGCACCGGCACTCGATCGATCGCACGATTGAGCTGGCCGAGAAAAATGATCTGATCAAACCGCTGACCCAGTGGATCATCGAATCCGCCTGTGCCGAACTGCAACATCTGGCGATGGATGACATGCAGATCGCGATCAACCTGTCGATGATCGATCTACACGATGACAAGCTGCCCGATCGTATCGCCTACTCGATGACCCGTTACTCGGTAAAACCCAATCAACTGATGGTCGAGATTACCGAGGGTCAGATCATGCAGGACCCGCAGCGGGTGATCGAGATCCTCAAGCGCTTGTCCGATATGGGTATTTCCCTGACTATCGATGACTTTGGCACCGGCCAGGCCTCGCTGACCTACCTGAAAAACCTGCCGGTGGAAAAACTCAAGATCGACCGCTCCTTCGTCAAGGACATGGTGCATGACATCGACGACAGCGCAATCGTCGAAGCCACGATCAAACTGGCCCATACCCTGGGCAAGGAAGTGGTGGCCGAGGGCGTGGAGAACAGCGAAATCCATGAATTACTGGTGCAGATGGACTGCGATTATGTGCAGGGCTATTACATCAGTTATCCGCTGGAATGGGATCAGATCCATGCCTGGTTCGAACACAGCGAAGCCAAAACCGCCTCCTGACCTCAGCGTTTAGCTGCCTGCTTGAAAACCTGCGTTGCAGCCCTACCTATTCATCATGATGAATGTTGCCCCCCGGGGCGACAGCCACTTAAAGTTTATTTATCAGGAGAAAATCATGTTACAGACATTTTATTATGATCCGTTCAGGGCTTTAGCGCCGCGGGCCAGAGTCCGCCGCCGCGAGGCCGAAACCGCGCAATGGCGTCCTGCGGTGGATATTATCGAAACCGAAGCACAGTACCAGTTGGTTCTGGATCTGCCGGGTATCGATCCGCAAAGCATCGATGTGACCGAAGAAAAGCATGTGCTGACGATCAGTGCAGAACGTTCAGCACGCGAACTGGCAGAGGGTGAAACCCTGACCCGGTCCGAGCGTAAGATCGGCCGTTACCAGCGCCAGTTTACCCTGCCCGAGGATGTCGAGGTGGAAACCATTAGCGCCAGGAGTGTCAATGGTGAGCTGATTGTGACCCTGCAACGCAAGCAGCCGGTTGAAACCCAGCGCAAGATAACTATCGAATAATCTGCGAAGTTATTACCACTGATGCAACCGCTGCCAGATGTTGGCAGTGCAAACAGGCCGCCCTCGGAATGCGTTATCAGGGCGGCCTTTTTTGTGGTAGTTTTAAACTAAGGGTATAGATTTAAACCGATTTAACAGAAAACTTTTACGATGAAGTTTGAGGATTATTACAAGATATTGGGTGTCGATCGTAATGCCGATACGGCGACGATCAAGAAAGCTTTTCGGAAGCTTGCCCGCAAGTACCATCCGGATGTCAACCAGGCGGCCGATGCGGAAGAGAAATTCAAGCAGGTCAATGAAGCCTATGACGTGTTGAAAGACGCGGAAAAACGTAAGGCCTATGACCAGTTCGGAGCGAACTGGAAACACGGTCATGAATTCAATGCCGGTGCTTATGGTAATGCCGCCGGCGGTGGCTTCGGCGGTGGCAGTTTCAGTGATTTCTTTGAATCGATTTTTTCCCAGGGTGGTTTTTCCGGTTTTGGCGGCCACGGTGGGGGCGGATTCGAAGATGTCGTGTTCCAGCAGGAATCCCCGTTTCAGCAACGTTCGCGCAAGGGTGAGGATCAGCTGCTCAAGCTCGACATTAGCCTGGAAGAAGCATTTAATGGCGGCGATAAGATGATCCAGTTGTCGCGGCGCGAGCAGAGAGCGGGAGGGATCGCCGCCCCCAGCCTGAAAAAGCTCAAGATCAATATACCGCGTGGTGTGGTCAGCGGGCAGAAAATCCGCCTGGCCGGCCAGGGTCATCCGTCACCGAGCGGCGGCAGGGCCGGTGACTTGCTGCTGGAGATGAACGTGCTGCCGCACAAGTTGTTCCAGCTGGATGGACGCAACCTGATTCTGAAGTGCCCGGTGACCCCCTGGGAAGCGGCGCTCGGGGCCAAAGTCAAGGTGCCAACCCTGAGTGGACAGGTTGAATTGAAGCTGGCAGCTGGCGTACAGTCCGGTAAAAAGATGCGCCTGAAAGGGCGTGGCTTGCCCGGAAAACCGGATGGCGATCTGCTGGTGGAGATCCAGATTCATACGCCGCCGGCAACCAATGATGAAGCCAGGGACTATTACCAGGATATGGCAAACAGATTTCACTTTAACCCGAGGTCGTTTTAAATGAGGCATAACCCGTTCAGGTCGCTCGGTCTGGTTATCGCGGTACTGGCGGTCCTACTGCCAGGCCTGGTCCAGGCTGCGTTGCCGGTATCGGTCAATGGCCAGCAACTGCCCAGCCTGGCGCCGATGCTGAAGCAGACCACGCCGGCGGTGGTGAATATTTCCACCCGGGGGCGGGCCCAGGTCCACAGCCCGTTGTTCGATGATCCGTTATTCCGCTATTTCTTCGATGTGCCCGGTATGAACGGGGAGCAGGAGGTCACCAGCCTTGGCTCCGGTGTTATCGTCGACGCCGAGCAGGGTTATATCCTGACTAACAACCACGTGATCGAGGACTCGATCGAGATCAATGTCACCCTGCATGATGGCCGTGATTTCAAGGCGCGCATCCTCGGGCGTGATCCGGATACCGATATCGCGGTGATCAAGGTGGATGCACAGAACCTCACCCATATACGGCTGGGGGATTCGGCGCGGCTGCAGGTCGGTGATTTCGTGGTGGCGATCGGTAATCCGTTTGGCCTGGGGCAGACGGTCACCTCCGGCATCGTCTCCGCGCTCGGTCGCTCCGGCCTGGGCCTGGAATCCTACGAGGACTTCATCCAGACCGATGCGTCGATCAATCTCGGTAATTCCGGTGGCGCCCTGGTCAACCTGCGCGGGGAACTGGTCGGAATCAATACCGCGATCCTGGGTGGCGGCAACAGCCAGGGTAATATCGGAATTGGCTTCGCGATTCCAATCAATATGGCCAGCGACATTATGCAGCAGCTGATTGATTTCGGTGAAGTCAAGCGCGGCCGGCTGGGCGTGCAGATCCAGGATATGACGCCGGAACTGGCCAAGGCGTTCAACATCGACATCGATTATGGAGCCATAGTCACCCAGGTAGAAAGAGGTTCTCCGGCAGAAATGGCCGGGCTGATGGTCGGCGATGTGATCGTCAATGCCAACGGCAAGGTCATTCGCTCGTCGCGCGATATCCATAACCTGGTCGGGCTGATGCGGGTGGGCCAGGTAGTCGACCTCGAAGTCATGCGCCAGGGCCGGATGGGCCTTATCAGCGCCACCATTCGCCAGAAACAAATGGTCACGGTCGATGGTTCCGAATTCAGTTATCGCCTGGCCGGGGCCAGGATCGGTGAGATCAAGGAGACCGATATCCGCCAGGGTGAGGTCGCCTACCTGCAGGTGCTGGATGTCGAGCTTAATTCTCCGGCCTGGAGTGCCGGCTTGCGCAAGGGTGACGTCATCGATTCCATCAACAAGCGGCGGGTGATCAATTTTGACCAGGCCTATGCCGCGGCGCAGAGCAACCGCAGCCTGCTGATCAATATCCAGCGTGGTGATCAGGCCATGTATATTCTGTTGAAATAAGGGGCCAGTATGACTTCCAAGCTTACCCATTTCGATCAATCCGGCCAGGCCCACATGGTCGATGTCGGTGATAAGTCGGTCACCCAACGCAGGGCAATCGCCAGCGGTAGTATCCGCATGCAGCCGGAGACGCTCAAACTGATTGCCGAGGGTGGGCACAAGAAGGGCGATGTGCTGGGTATCGCCCGGGTGGCAGCGATCATGGCCACCAAGCGCACATCTGAGCTGGTGCCACTCTGTCACCCTTTAGCCCTGACCCGGGTCGCGGTCGAGTTTGATATCGATGAGCAGGCAAGTCAGGTCAGTTGCGAGGTCACGGCCCAGACCAATGGCCAGACCGGGGTCGAGATGGAAGCCCTGACCGGGGTCCAGGTTGGGTTACTGACGATCTATGATATGTGCAAGGCGGTGGATCGGGGGATGGTGATCGATGATGTCAAGTTGATCCATAAATCCGGTGGCAAATCCGGTACCTGGGATAGGGAATAAGCCTGGTTATTCGGCCGGACGTTCAGTAAAAATAGAAATGATTGTATTCATTCAGCGCGGGTTCGAGATTGGCGGTGAATGATTCCGTTCGATCCGGATAGGTAATAATAATCTTCGAGTATTCACCGACGGGAACCACGTAACCCCGCTCATCGAATACGTCATTGACCCACAGCTCTTCACTCTTGGACAAGAAGTAATCGACTTCAATGTCGTCTTTACTCGAATGCGAAGGCGTGATGATTTCGATGGTGAATTCTATGTGTTCTGGAATGAATAGATAAAGGTAACCATGCTTTTGCTCAGGCTGAAGATCCAGGTGCTGGCTGATGCCTGATAAGCTGGCTGAACTATAAAATATAAAAAGCCACAGAAGATGTTTCATCTTGGAAATACTTTCTATAAATCAAGTAACTGTTCCTGTTATATAGAAAATTTACCCAAAAATACAAAAAATATTCGTTAAAAGGTGGTTTTCACTTTTTTGGTGCGGTTTTTTTGATTTATCGATAGTAGCTATCGTCATTATTCCGGGCATCCATGCCCTTCACCCTTTCGGGCCAGCCTGCGGCTGTTCAAAATCGTTCCGGACGATTTTGTGCGAGCGTTAGCGCGGCAATCTTTTTTAAGGCTAGCAACTATCTGGACCAGTGTTCACACGCAACGGCTGTCCTTGCTTCGTAGTACTTTTCTAGCAAGCGTGCGACCTACTTCTTTTCAACAGCAAAAAGAAGTAGGCAAGAAATGCCGCCCCGACCAAGCCCTTATCTCGTCAAAAGGGCGGCCAAATCGGGGTCGGTCCAGACGCGGGTCCAACCGCGACCGGACCTCAAATGACATCCCTGTCATTTGCCCCCGATTTGACCACCCTTTTGCCGCGGGCTTGAATGGGGAGAAAAAAAGCCCTTCGTTACACTTCGTCATTCCCGCGCACGACTGCATGGATGCAGGAGGTAGGGCGACGCAGGATGCCAAAGCCGAGGCGGGAATCCATGACTGACGGAGCCAAACTTCACAATGGATTCCGGCCTGCGCCGGAATGACAGAGAGTTAAGTATTGGTTTTTTATTATCCCGTCAGTGAGTGCCGAAAATAGGCGGATTTTGCAGGGTCAGCGCACAGGGACGTGCGCTGAGGGGCGTTGAGCACTAGGGCAGGACGCCCGTAGGTAGATAATGCAGGAGCAATTATCGAGGGATGCGAATCGGCCCGTGCCCTGCAAAATGCGTCTATTTTCGGGAAGCCGC
>JAAUXZ010098940.1_pt1 | contig 36228 bp, 44 predicted proteins | sample 7278131 | NCBI WGS metagenome assembly JAAUXZ01 (sample SAMN14350119, study PRJNA611818) | marine sediment metagenome | isolation source: surface marine sediment (3m) | place: French Polynesia: Moorea | collected 2018-08 | reverse complement strand
CGCCCGACCTGGGCGTCGAGGTCCCACGTTTGCCCGCCCTACGCGTACTCACTCGCAGGCCCGTCTGTGCTGTGGCCTTGGGCGTCGAGCCACCACTCTTTACTGCCGTCCGCGTGCTCAACCGCAGGCCCGTCTGTGCGGTGGAGTTTGCCGTCGACCCACCACTTTTTACTACCGTCCGGCCTCTCAATCGCAGGCCCGTCTGTGCGGTGGCGTTTGTCGTCGAGATACCACTCTTTACCGCCGTTCGCGTACTCAATCGCAGGCCCGTCTGTGCGGTGGCGTTTGTCGTCGAGATACCACTCTTTACCGCCGTTCGCGTGTTCAATCGCAGGCCCGTCTGTGCGGTGGAGTTTGCCGCCGAGATACCACCACTTACTACCGTCCGCGTACGTAGTTGCGAGAAGGTCGTTTTTCATGGGATGAGTTCCTTTTTGTGTTTCCACCGTTGAAGTTATTTATAGCTATACATTGTATCTATAAATCCGTCAACTATCTTTTTGTAATTTTTCTCTGAGGTTGCGCAGACCGTCTTCAGGAGAGGCGGTAACGGTAGAGATAGAAGTGCCGGAACCCGTAGCGGTCGCAACGCGTTGAATGTCGACTTGAATCATTCCTTCTAGGTGTTTAACGCGCGCGACGCACCACCCTTTATTGCGGCTGGTGGAGGTGCGTAACGAGTTTAATTTACGCGTGAATGATGACCTAACCACATCGTCAGGCATGAGTGGGCCGTAATATTCTTTTATTTTTAAATAAGCGACATCAAGCACGCTCGCCAATGTACGCTTAACGTCGGTACCTAGCTCGGCTTCAAGCTCTAACTCTCCGACATGATTGCGTCTCCAGATAAATATCGTGTATGCCCACGTGGCCGCGCGGGTGTCGGGGGCGCTCTCGTTGTCATCTTCATGATAAAGTTGCTCAAATGCTGCGCGCACTATGGATGTTAGTATGGAAGATTTTTTTCTGAAGGTCTTTTTCTGTAAGGCATCTACGTGCGGAGCTAGAGCTAGCGCTATCTCTTTTGACTTTGTTAGCACGAAACGCTGTGTTTTTTGAGGCATGTCCATATTGATTCCTTTGTTTTAGTATAGCACATAACATGCTATTCTGTCTTGTTTGTGGTAGCGAAAAATTGGCTGTTTTGCCTACTTGTATTAATTTTATAATTAGCTGTCGTACCGGTGTCAAGGGGGGAAAGTTACGAAATCTGATTAAATACGGCGGGGGTGAAGTTTATTTGGAGGTAACGTATTTTGAGATGTGTATAAATATCAGTATCTTAGCCTTGTAACTTTCAGATTCTCCGTAGAAACCGTTAGTATGCGTGTGCCCATAGTTTTAATTTTATACATTATCTGTATACAACATAGCACTCACATAGCGTCGTTTTTCAGTAGAATTTGAAAGTTACAGCACCTTTAAATTTATTTTTATGGCCTGGATTTGTTAGTTTCGCGGGATCTCGGCTGCGGCGGGGGTTGGTTGTTGTCGCTCTACCCCCTTCCCACCCCCGAAAAAACGAAAATAACGTAACCTAGGCACAAAAATAACCACGTTACTAGTTGACAACCTTTATTCATTTTCCCATTTGTTACCTGCAATGTGCTAAATAACAAGGTAAGTTCTCATGTCGTGGTTAACTTTAGATAATTTTATTTTGTGGGCTCTAATAGCCGAGTCCCAAATGTTATTTTTCCTGCTATGTTACTTAGGCCTTAAGATTTTTTGGAAAAACAAACCCGATAAAGAATAGCCTTTTTCCTCCAACCAAGCTTCCCCAGCCGCTTTGCTTTTTATGGCTCGGCGGTTTGGGAGGTTGGTTTCCGTGTGGTGAGAAGGCACGTCGATGGGTTCCCCCACCGCACAGACGGGCCTGCGATTGAGTACGCGGACGGCAGTAAAGTAGAGTGGTGACGCGGAAGGGGGGGTGTACCCTAAACTGGACACATGGCTGCGCTGCCCTTACTTCGCTTCCTTGACGAAGAACCCACCCCCTAAGTAACAAAGTAACAGCCAATCGAGTAAAATCGCCCCACAAGTAAATAAGAAGTAAAAAAACAGTAAACAAATAGTAAATAAAACATTGCTAAAGATCCCTCCATGCTGTACATTGTAAAAAATTTTATAAAGGAGTCAAAAAATGCCTGAACAAAAATTGGCAGAAATCGCGGCAGACGTAATAAGAATTAAAGAAAAACAAGATTTAACCGCGCAATACGAAGAACGAAGGCACGAAGAAACAAAAACAGCGCTTAACCAGATAATTCAAACGCTGAACGAAAAAGATAAAAGGCTGAGGGACCTAGAAACTTCAAAAGTACGGCTTATAACCGCCATACTTGTCGGATTTTTTGCCGTCCCCCCCATGCTTGTTTATGCTACACCGCAATTTTTTGACGTGCACCTCACTCCTGTTTCTCGCACGCTAAAGGACAGAGAAAATTGGATGCGGCAGATGTACGTATGGTGTAGGGAGGTTCGGTCGCGCACAAACAGTGAGGCTGTGTGCCCCAAACCGCCTGAAACAAAAATGGCGGCGAAATAGCGAAAGTGACTAATTGACAAAACTCCCCCACTAAATTACCTACGTAACAGGATCAAAATTACGTAGGTGAAAAAATGGAAAATTTTGGGAGCAACAGCGCTGCCATGCTACGCAGCATCGTTAACCAGATAGAAGCGTTGGAGGAAGAAAAAAGAGAACTTTCTGAATACGTAAAAGACTCATATGCAGAGGCAAAGTCTAAAGGATTTGACCCCAAGATAGTGCGGCAAGTTGTGCGTAGGCGTAAAATGGAACGCGCGGAAAGAGAAGAGCAAGAGACTCTCGTACAAACTTACTTGGCCGCTTTAGATGACAGTCAGTGAAGTGAAGAACTCCCTCCACATTGGGGAAAGGGTTCTCGACGCGCTGTGTCCTTACGTTCGCTATTTCGCAGCCTATGAGACGTATCTGGTTAACTGGACGCAAGGCAAATATGACGAAGATAGCGCAGGGAAAAGAGAAGCAGACCTGAGTGCTGTAAAGATGTTGGAGAGTTCAGCAAAAGCTTCTGCAAAAGCGTCGCAGGTGCCGTGGGCTTGGCTAGAAGAGATTATACCGCCCCCCTTAGTAACTGTTGAGAGTGAACGTGCGGAGTGTATTAAGGCTTGCATTGACGAAGCTAAGTTAAACGGCTGGGTCGATGACAACTGGAAGTTTAAGTAAAGGAGAAAAATTATGGAAAATGAAGGTATTGACCATGTAGAAGTTCTTATGTCTTGGGGCTTTACTAAGACGCAGAGTCTCACGATAATGTTGTTTCTTAACTTTCCCGGAGAGTATATCGACGGCTATGATATTCTCGATGAAATTTACAGCGAAGAAGTAGAAGATGGAGCGCCTGTACCGGCTAAGGTGAGAGTTTTGGTTAAACGGTGTCGGGAAGGGTTGGCTGAAATATTTGAGGGACCCCCTACTATAAAGACAAAGCGCGGTAAAGGGTATATTATGTCGAAAAAAGATGCAGCAGATCTAGAAATCGTAATAGAGACGGAAGAGTGAGTGTTGCGCAAAGCTCTGATGCTGTGTTAATGTGTTACTTATTTCTGTAAAAGGTGACACGTGAATGCGCCGTAAGCTTAAAAAATTTGAGAAAAACGCGGTTGTGTCCGAAGATGGTGACATCTTCGTAAATGTCGGTCAATATGCAAAAGCTCAGACGCTTTTAGTATACGAAATGCTTGGGGGCGTTGAAGCCTATGCAAAATGGGCAGAAGACAGCAAAGACGATTACTATAATAAACACTGGGGTAAGCTTATTTCTGTCCAACTAGAGCACACTGGTAGCGGCGGGGGGCCTATTGAGTATGCCGCAAAGACAGATGCAGAGCTTGACAATGAGATTGCCCGTTTAACTAAAGAGTTAAGCGACGAGGAGGTTGTAGAAGACGCCGAGTACGAGGTAATAGAAGATTACGAAGAAGAGCATGACTAAGACAGCGCAAAGACGTCAGAAAGAACAGCTTTTGGCTGCCCTTCAAGCTAAAAAGTTGAAAATGAGGCAGGAATCTCTGCAAGATGTCTTTGACACGATGTATCCCTGGCAATATGACTTTTGCGCTTACTCCGCTGATTATTTTGAGAGCTGCTTGTGTGCAGGTAATCAGATAGGTAAGACGCGCACGGGTACCATGATAGACGCTTACCATCTTATAGGAGATTATCCTGAAGATTGGCCCGGTCATACGTTTGACTACCCTCCCCTGTGCTGGATATTAAGCGTTACAATGGAGAAGAGTCGCGACCTCATACAGAAAAAACTGTTTGGGGAGTATGATGCGTCTAAACAGGAGTTTCCTGGAGGTTTGGTACCTAAAAGTTTGATCGTCAAAGGGCGGTGGGAGAGTGCGGCGGGTACCCCAAATGCCATGCGGACGGTTCGTGTTAAGCACAAGTCGGGGGGCATTTCTGTTGTGCAGTTCTGGTCTTACAGTCAGGGAAAAGACACGTTCATGGGCGACGTTATTGACTGGTTCCATATCGACGAAGAGCCAACGGCTAAGAATGTGTATTCGCAGATTCAAACGCGGGCAACTAACGGGGATGGCGGGCGTGGTGGCAGGGGTATTTTGACGTTTACTCCGGAAAATGGTCTAACAGAGCTTGTGGATATGTTCAAGAACAGACCAACGCCGACACAGATCTATATGCAGAAGGGCTGGAAGGACGCGCCGCATATAGATCCTGAGAAAGAAGCCCGGCAAAAAGGGGCTCTGCCTGCGCATGAACTGTTAATGCGGACGGAGGGCGAGCCGATCCTTGTAAAGGGGAGGATTTACCAGTTAGCGGATGATTTTGTAGAGTGTTCGATGCCGAAAATCCAACCGGATTGGTTTGTCATCGCAGGTTGCGACTTTGGCTGGGATCATCCCCAAGCTTTTGTTAAGCTTTACGAAGATAGAGAGAATGACGTGATATACGTTACGCATTCTTGGAAAGCCCGACACACTTCTCCCATACAGGCTTACGGCGCTACGAAAAAATGGCTTGGGCCGGATGTGCCTATCGCATGGCCGCACGATGGGTGGAAGCATGAGAAGCAGCTAAACGGAGCTGCGCAGACGAAGTCTTTGTATGAAGACGCGGGGTTTAACATGCTTGCCACGCACTCTACATGGCCAGAAGGCGGGTACGCTGTTGAGCCGGGTCTCATGGAGATAAACGAGGGCTTGAGAGGCCGGAATATTCGTATTGTTATGGGGCAGACTGACTTTTTTACAGAATTTAGGAACTACGGGCGTGACGACAACGGTAAAATAGTTAAGTTGAACGACGATATTATGGACGCCTTTCGCATAGCGTATATGATGCGTCGTTTTGCCGTGCAAGTTGGGCATCTAGGTGTTCCGTTTAAGAAAATAGATTTTATGGGTTGGAGAGGCGCGCATGCCTAAGTTCAGTAAAGTTTCTGAAGCTGTAACCAGCTTAGAGGATGCGTTTGGTTCAGAATACGATAACCGAGAACGGGCCAGAGAAGCGCAGTATTTTCTAGAAACGCGAGACGGGCAGTGGGAACCTGAGTGGACTGGGCAGTCTTTCAACAAACCGCGCTATACTTTCGACATTACAAACCCGATTGTTGATCAAGTAGCGGGAGAGTTAGAAGCCGTTTCGTTTGACATTAAGATTAAGCCGGCTGGGGACACGGCTACAAAAGAAATAGCGGGCGTTTATGATGGCATTATTCGCAGTATCGAGAGTTTCTCAAGGGCATCTAATATTTACAACTACGCTGGCCGAAATGTTGTTGCTTGCGGTGTTGACGGTTGGGAGATAGAGCAAGGCTATCGGTCGGATATGTCATTTGATCAGGATCTGCTTATAAAGCCAATTTATGACTATACAAACAGGGTTTGGTGGGACCCGAACAGCATCGAGCGAGACCATTCGACAGCGGAATACTGTCACAAGCTGACGGTTATGTCCAAACAGGCGTATAAAGAGCAATTTCCCAATGGCTCTGGTCAATCTGTCAGCTCTAGCAGACGCGCTATCGTCTATTATAACAGAGCAGACTACATCGTCGTGGCGACGCTTTATAGTATGCGAGAAAGAGACACGTACATTGTAAAAACCAGCAGTGGCCGCGTCTTTGAGGACGATAGGAAGCTACGAATGGTCGAGGATGAACTCGCCCTTGAAGGCGAGGCTATTATTGACCGAAAGAAAGTAAAAAAGCGCATTTGTTATCGACGTATGTACGACGGGGCAGTGTGGCTAACTGACTGGGAGCGGACAGTATTTAGCAGAATACCTATTGTGACTTGCTACGCTAATTTTAAAGTTCTCGACGAGGGGAAGTTGACGTATAGGGGCGTTGTAGAAAAAATGTTAGACCCGCAAAGGGTTTTGAACTTTTCACTTTCCCGCGAAGTTGAGGAAAGCTCTCAAGCTCCCCGCGCTAAGTACTGGATGACTGAAGTTAACGCTAAAGGACATGAAGATACGCTTAGAACACTTAACACTAACGCGGACCCGGTTCAGTTTTACAACAATGACCCCCAAGTTCCTGGACCGCCTCAACAACAAGGAGGCGCGCAGATAAATCCTGGACTGCGGAACCTGTCTACGGCAATGTTGGATATAGGACAAAGGGCAAGTGGGCTTTTTGCGGCAAGCATCGGCGAAGACCCCAATGTACAGTCGGGCATAGCTATTGAGAAACTGCAAAGGCGGGGCTCTTTAGGGAGTGTCAAGTATTTTGAAGCCATGGAAATTGCCATAAACACGACGGCAAGGATTTTAGTAGATGCTATTCCACAAATTTATGACACACGCAGGCAGATTCGGATTACAAAAGAAGATGGTTCTTCGGAGGACATTATTATAAATGACGATGTTGTTGATGAAGAAACGGGGATGTCTGTCTCCTTGAACGACCTTAGTCAAGGAATGTACGACGTCGTGTGCACAACAGGCCCGTCTTACCAAACGCGTCAAGAAGAGCTTCTTAAAACATTAACCGATGTCGGGCAACAAATGCCTCAGGCTCTGGAAATGAGCTTGGACCTTATATTGAACGGCCTTTCTTCTCCCCAGACGTCGATTATTGCGGAACGTGCACGCAAGCAGTTAATTAATTCGGGCATTATTCCCGTGGAACAGATGACGCAAGAAGAGCTTGCGCAATTCCAAGCATCTCAAGAAGCAGCGGCTAATCAACCAGATCCTGCAACTTTATTGGCTGCCGCTGAGCAAGAAAAAGCTGCTGCGGCACGAGAACGCGTTCAGGTAGAGGCGCAGAAATCGCAAATCACGTTTCTTGAAAAACAAGCTGACTTGCAACTTAAGGACCGTAAAGAAAATCGAGAGACAGAAAAAATGTCTTTTGAGATGCAGCTCAGGCAACAAGAAATGGCCCTTAAAGAAATTATCGCACAGATTAATGCTCAGTCTGAGCAAAATAAGACCACAATTGATATGGTGTCCACGCTTGCAGACAATGTTGTTAAGGCTGTGAATGCAGCCCAAGGACTTAAAGATATCATAGGAGCTGACGCGATAATTTCTCCTGATATAGTAGAAACTCTCGACAGGCAAATGGATGTTATACAAGATGCACAAGATGACGCTACTTGACAAGTATGAGTGTTGTGCGTAACGTAGTAGATAAACAATAGAGGTTTTATATGTCAGACGCATCGGAAAATATTGAAGTTTTAGACACAGAGTTGTCAGTAGAAGCTGTGGATAATTCTGAGGATAATTTAAATAACGAAAACACTGACGTAGACACGGGGTCGACGTTAGATGATGAGACGACCCCCTCGGATATTCCTGAGGAAGGCGAAGACTTAGCTGCGAAAGAAGCCGGACCCAATCCGATTGAGGTCCAAAACGCGGAACTTCTTGACCAGTTAAGAAAAATGGAGCGGGAAAACGTCGATCTACGCTCTAAAATTCCGGAAGTAAAAGCACCAGTAATTCCCCCCGTACCGGACTCTTTTGATCCTGAGTATGAGGAAAAGATGAGAGCGCGTGATGGGGCTTTACGAGATTTGGCACTTTACGAGGCCCGGACTGCGGAAGAAAAAAGAAACCAGGAAACGCTCGTACAAGAGCAAATTGCGAGTTACCAACGGTTCTTAAGCGAGTCTACGGAAAAATATCGTAAAAATGCCGTTAAACAAGGCCTTAGCCTTGAAGAAGTGGACCGGGTTGGGACAGCTTTGGTAAATACGGGTAGCATCGGTCAAGACTTAGCGCTGCATCTTTTGCAGGATGAGCTAGGTCCCTCCATTGTAAAGTATTTAGCCGGGAATGCGAGTCAAGCAGCCAAGATCGGCCAAATGTCGCCTCTTGCAGCGGCAGCTTACATCGAACGGGCTATTAAGCCCGTTGTCCGAAAACAAGGCCGTCGTCAAAAATCGACCGCACCAGAACCGGCTACGTCGGTCAGGGGTTCGGGTCCTTCTGTCAATGACAGATCGAAGAAATATGGCACGGTCTATCAAAAATAGGTTGCATCGAAAATGCCCAGTAACAATCTTCTTGACCAGAACATTACAGACTTGGTGGCTCGTGTTTTTCTAGAAAAATTCGAAACCTACCGGGTTTTGTCAAAAACCGTTGACACTCAACTTTTAGAGGGGCGCTTTAATCCGTCATCTGGCACCCGCGTCCGGTTTAAAAGACCTACAGACTACGTTTCTGTAAGAACTTCTGACGGGGATGTTAGTGCGACAAATCCGAGCCCGATTATTACGGGTACCGCAGAAGGAGTTGTACAAGACTACTTTACCACGGAAGTAACTTATGGCGCGCTTCAAGAGGCTATCGAGCTAGATCAGCTTGAGCAACTTCTAGAGCCTTTAGCCATTCGGATTTGTACGGATTTAGAGACTGACTTTGCGGCATTCATGCTGCGCAACACAGGTCTTTTAGCTGGAGAAGTGGGGACGGATGTGACCACCTGGGACCACGTCGCTGAAGCAGGCGCGGTCATGATGGAGACTGGTATCCCAATGGACGGAAACTGGTACTACACCTTTAATCCCCGCACTCAAACTGCTTTAGCAAGCAACCAAAGATCTTTAGGTGCGGGCGGTTCTGCTGGTGAGTTGATTGATACGGCGCAAAAGCAAGCTACTGTCTCGCAGAATTTTGCAGGCATGACAGTGATGACGGCGACTACTTTGGCTAAGTATACTTCAGGAGCAGGGGCGGACCGCACAGGTACCTTGGCCGCCAACCCTGATGTAACGTACGCTACAGCGCGAGATACGATGCAGCAGACTTTGTCGATTTCCGGGTTTCAAGCAAACTTAGAAATCAAAGCCGGTGAAGTAGTTCAGATAGCAGGACGCAACCGCCTCAATTTGTCTACCCGAGACATTATCGTGCCCGGCAACAACAGCACTGTTTTGTTCACCGGCACCGTTTTAAATGACGTGACTTTAAACGGCGCTGGTGCTGGAACTATCGTTATTAGTGGTCCCGCTCTTTTCCAGACAGCGGAAGATGGCGCTTACAATACGGTAGATAGTGCGCCTGTGTCGGGAGACGTAGTAACGCTTTTGGGTAGCCCTTCCCAAGTCATTCAACCTAATCTTTTCTATCACAGACAAGCATTCTCAATTGGGTCTGTCCCCATTCCGCGCCTGAGTTCTACAGATACATTTTTCCAAACAAAGGATGGGTTGGAAATGCGGGTATCGAGGGATAGTGCGTTTCGAGAAAATAGGCAGCTTTTGAGGATCGACTTCCAGCCCGCTTACGCGGTTCTTAATCCGTTCTTCTCGGGCCAAGGGTTTGGACGTCCGTAGTTTTTGGAGGACTTTATAGCATGGGACAAATTCATTGGAAACGTACAAGCGGTAGTGTAATTGCTACCAATGACGTTCCAGAAACAGTCAAGTGGTGCCAAGCGCAAGGCTGGGAGCAGGTTCAGGTTGAAGTAGCCGTAAAGGAGATAAAGCATGCCGAAAAAGATGATGATGCAGAACACCCCGACAAAGACGCTGAAGACGAAGCCGTCAGCGAAGATGGAGGCAATGAAGAAGGGGACAGCGAAGGCGAGGATGACCTAACGCCTGAAAAGATTAACGCTATGCGTAAAAATGAGCTATTGGAGCTTGCTGAAGAATGGGACATTAGCTCTAGAGTTCAAGACATGTCGGTTTTGGCTACGCGAAAAGAGCTAGTAGCTTACCTCTTCGCTGACGAAGAGGATTAGAAATTGGCGACGGTCGAGCAAATACTTCGAGCGTCGTTAGGTGATATTCTCGTGCAACCTTCGGAGTCTCCTATAGAGCCGGACGTTGCACGAGATTTTATTTTTCGGCTTAACGCTTTTTTGACGGCTTTAGACGCCGATGGAGTGGCTTTAGGCTTCACCGAAGTAGACTCTCTGTTTGATCAGGTCACCATTCCTTCCGGTGCTTTGCGCGGCTTAATATTCAACATGGCAATCGAATCTGCGCCTACTTACGGCGCGGAAGTGACCGGAAGTCTAAGGGCTTTAGCATCTGACGGGCTACGACAAATGACGCGTATCGGTACGCACATAGGCGTAACTGCTTATCCGTCTACTTTGCCAATTGGTTCAGGTAATGAGTATCCCGGCTATAGAAGCTTTGACCGACATTTCTATCCTGAAGTCGAGCAAGATATATTGCGCGAAACGACGGGTGCTATATCGGTAGAACTTAGTACGAGACGATCTATCAGAGGCCAAAACAATGTCTGACGAAAACAACTTTAAACAGAATGATTTCGACGGCGTTGTCACGCGTGCTCAGGGCATACGTAAGTCTGAGTTTGTCGGGAAAACCGAAATTCCCTCAGATGCTAGATTTGACTTCATTTCTGAAGGAACGAACTTCGGCATCACTATAGAAGATTTTCAAGCAGCGCTTGGCGTTTCGGGGACGATAGTCTCCAGTTCTGCAAATGGTTCTCCTGTGCTGTCAGTTTCTGGGAGCATCAATACGATAAGAAATATCGTAGACGGCGCAGGCATATTTTCTCAAATAGACCCCAACAACGATTTATTTTTACGCATTGACATAGATAGAGATACGACGGGGATACCCCTAATATCGGATACTGCGCAAGACATCCCTGTTGTAAGAAGCATTGTTGCCGGAACAGGCATCGGCTTAGCTGTGGACGATGACGCGATCACGATATCCGTAAGCAGTCAACAGGTCCCTGCTACAAGAACAGTTACAGTCAACTCGGCTAGTGACTTTCCGTCACCAGAAAATGGCGTGATTACGCTAGAAGATGACACTAACTACTTAATTGCAAACAACGTTACGGTAACTGAAAATTTTCAAATCGGCAACAATAGTTCGATTGCGGCATTTAGCCCTTTCACCCCTACGCTAACTTATGTGGGCACGGGGACTATGTTTTCCGGTATTGACAAAAACTTCGTGGCGAACAGCCTAAGACTAAACTGCCCCAATGCAAATGTGTTTAATCTTTCCCAAGTCTCTGGAACGGGCATTTTAGAGGTTTTCAATGTCGTAATTAATTCTTGTCAGACACTTGCAACTTTAGAAAACTTAACTGCTGTTATCATTAATAATCTACAAGTAGGCTCCGTTCAACAGGGTTTTTCTTTTAGCGGCAGTACAGACACAGTCACAATCTCCCAGGCCAACATGATTAGTACATCGCCCACCTTTGTAATGTTTAATTTGGGGACGTCTGTATTTGAAGCGCTAGCGCTTGACATACCTATTCTTACAGCCCCCGTAGGTGCTGTGATGTTGTCTGGGCTAGCGAATAGCGGCAATGTTTCCGTAGGAAATTTAGCTACTGTTGCGAACGCAAAAGTCCGAGGCGGCGCTTCTTTCGAAGACGGCGTCTTGGATATAAAAAATAGCATTCGGTGGGGTAACTCCGACAATGACGGAGTGGGGCCGACTAGGCCGGACGCGCTTATATTTTTAGAAGGAAACGTGACAAATACAATAATTCCAGCTCCCAACACCCCTGTTCCTGTTGCAGGCACTTGGCAAGAACAGTCTGTTTCTTTTTATTCTTCAGATGCAGCAGGATTAGTTACCTACGTAGGTGAAAGATCATTTAGGGCACCAATAGACGCTACGTTGCGGATACAGAAAATAGGCGGCGGCACAAACGACTATAGAGCGGCTTTGGCCATAAATGGTGTCGTTGTTCCCCAAACTTCGGCAGAAGTAGAGCTTGCGGGTAGCGATATCGGGTCGTTAACGGTTGTGTGGCAACATGATTTTTTGATGGGAGATACAGTCCAAATATTTATAGAAAACACTACGGACGGTGACGACGTTTTAGTGATAGACAGTGTTTTAAGGGTCAACTAGTGGCCGATATAGATTTTCCTATTGCGACAGGGTTTTACGTTCCTCGCAGCAACCCCTTTGCGCGACAAGAATGTACTAATTGGTACGTTAGCCCGGCCCAAGCCCCGGCTTTTTCAGAAGCAGCTCTTTACGGTACTCCGGGAATTGACCGTGTCTTGTCTACAGGAGACTTTACCGAAGCCAACAGGGGCGGGCACGAGTTGGGAGAGGTGCCGTTTTTCGTAAACGGAAACTCACTATATCGGATAGACAGGGCTTTAATAGACGACGAAGAAAGTTTTTCTGCGACCAGTGTCGGAACCGTTGCAGGAACGGGGCGTGTGTCTATGGCTGATAATGGTGCGCAGTTGTGTGTTTTGATTCCTGGAGGGCCGGGTTATATATACGATGAATCTTTAGACCCACAGTTTCAAGAAATCACAGACCCGGACTTCCGAGCGAACGGCAATCCTCAGTTTGTAGTCTACATCGATACGTTTTTTCTTTTTACGACGGACACCGACAGATTTATAATATCGGGCGTTCGTGACGGTTTGTCCTATAACGCTTTAGATTTTGGATCTGCTGAGGCAGACCCGGATGCTGTTGTTGCGCCCATAGTTTTTAGGAATCAACTGTACATTTTTGGTGGCGAAACAGTGGAGGTTTTTCGCAACCAAGGAGGTGCGGATTTTCCTTTTATACGCGTCAACGGTTTCATCCTTCCCTACGGCCTCTTTGCGCCTTTTTCACTCATACAAGCATCGGATACTTTCATGTTTGTTGGAGGTGCCACTAATGAACAGCCAACGATACGGCAGTTCACCGGGTCAGGTACGCAAAAAATATCTACAGATGCTGTGGATAATCTTTTAGAAGCTGCGTCACCAGAAGAGATAGAAGCGTGTTTTTCTTGGACTTACTCTCAACAAGGAGCGGTTTTTGTAGGATTTACATTCGGCGATAAAACCGCTGTGTACGATCAAACATCTCAGCTTTGGCATATTCGCAGCTCTAGATCTAAAAGCAGTACGGAGACTTCGTTTGTCGAAGGAAGGTATCGCGTCAGTTCTATGCTGAACTCCTACAACAGAATTATAGTTTCAGACTTGGAAGATGGAAGAGTGGGTTTTTTAAATTTAGATGCCTTTCAGGAATATGGCTTGCCCATTATTCGTAGTTTTTCTACGCTACCTTTCAGCAACCAAGGCGACGCGTTGTTCATTTCTTATATAGAGTTAGTTATGGAAAGCGGGGTGGGAAATAGTCAGTCACCAGACCCCAAAATATGGCTTCAGAGAAGCGTAGATGGCGGACAGACTTTTAGTGATCCAATAACGCGAGATATAGGTAAAGTCGGAGAATACCAACGTCGCATTATATGGAGGCGTCTTGGCAGGGCTTCTCGATTTATGCTCTTCAAGTTTACCATGTCTGATGCAGTGAAGCCTATAGTCTTGAAGCTCTACGCCAATGTCGCAGGAGCACAAGGGGAGAGCTAGGAATGGCTTTTATAGTAACTGAACCGTCCGGGAACCAACCAATTACAGACATTGACCGCCTTATGGTGCAGGAATTCCGTGACTTCACCCAAGACGTAGCTTTAGCTATCCGCAATTTGCAAAGTTTAATGACACAAACAGGAACAGGTAACCCAGAAGGTGCCGTAGCTGCTACCGTAGGGGTTTTCTATATCGATACCTCAGCTTTGCCGGGGTCTAAGCTTTACGTAAAAGAAGTAGATAGTGTTTCTGGTGACGAAACTTTAGGGTGGTCTTTGACATGATAGAGATAAAAAGAACAGACAATAGTTTTGTCATTGCTTCTGTAATGTCTGATAAAGATTTGTGGGAAGTAAGTACTTTTGACGGGCAAAGTTTTGGGGAATTCCTAGAGTCAATACCCGACAAAATTTGGTATCTTGTAACTGTAGATGGTTGTGTTATGGGTCTTTACCAGCTTCATTGGCGGACTAATGTTTGCTTAGAAGTACATGCCCACATAATGAAAGAATTTAGAAAACAATACGCCGAAGAATCTTCTTATTTGTTTTATAAAATTCTAATGAAAGACTTCCCCAATCTAGTAAAAGTGGTTGCTTATGTACCGGATATGTTTAAAAACGTGCAAAAATATCTTTTGAAGATAGGTTTTGTTTTAGAAGGCATTAATCGCAAAAGTGTTTTGAAGCGGGGTGATGTTATAGACCAGTTATGCTACGGTATAACTCGGCAACAAATGGAGGATGTGGCGTAATGGGCGCTCTTTTCGGAGGCCGAGATAGGTCAGCACAAGAAGCACAAATTTCTCAGAACAGAACAGCTCAAGACGTTATCGAAAGACAAACACGTTTAGGACGTCAAGATCTTTTGAGTTTTCTTCCTCAAGCCATTGGCGGCCAACGAGCGGGAGCTGAGGCGGCGCTTAATCTGTTGACGGGGCAAGGTGGACAGACGGGTGCCATCCAAGAAGCATTGGGGACATTTCAACAGGGCAACATACAAGCGCAGAATACCTTAGCTGATGCTGAAGGTGCTTTTGCGTCGGCTATTTTAGGGGGACCGTCGCCGAGTAGGGCGCAAGTATCTCCACTTTTTGACGTAGGAGCGAGCTTACGAGGGGTCGCACTGCCCCAACAGACTTTTGGGAGTGTCGAAACACCTACTCAAGTGCGCGTCCCACGGCCCGCAATTCCACAGCCTGTTGTTCGGCAACCGCCTGCTTCCCAATTTGCCGCGTTTCCACAGGTAAATCCTTTAGCTTTTCTTGGAGGTGGTGGGATAACAAGATCCTTCATCGACCCGTCCGGGTTTAACCTGAGGTAACGCACTATGGCAATCGTACCCCCCACAGGTCTTGCGGGGTCTGAACAAGCTTTACAGGCTGCTTTGGCTGGGCAGTTAGGACTTTTACAATCTGGGCTTCTTCAATCTCGCCAAGACATTTCTCAGGCTTCTAGAGGCGCGCTTGGCGCAAGACAAGCAGGAGCGCAGGCTGCTATAGCGGCACAGCAAAGGGCACTTGGCCAAGGTGTAGGTGCTACGCAGGCTGCGCTGGCTGGTAGTACCGGGGCTTTGAATAGAGCGTCGGCTCTCGGCAGGTCCGACATAGCGGCGGGTTTATCTGGCGCGCGAGGTGCTGTTGGACAAGGTCAAAACGTGATTGACCAAGCATTTTCTGAGGCAGTTAACACGCTTGACCCATTTAGTTCCGCAGGACAACAGGCTTTTGGCCGTCAAGCAGCTCTGTCAGGCGCTCTAGGTGCAGGCGCGCAGCAAGAAGCTTTTGAAAATTTTATAAGAAGCCCTGGTCAACAATTTATCCAAGACCGCGCAGAACAGGCAATTTTACGAAACGCGGCAGCCACAGGTGGTACGTTAGGTGGGCGTGTTCTAGAAGAACTGCAACGTGAAGCCGTGGGTTTTGCACAACAAGATTTTCAAAATGAATTTAATAGGTTACTGCAAACCTCTAATCAGGGACTACAGGCTACAGGACAACAAGCACAGCTTAGGGGCTTGTCTGGTCAGTTACGTGGTGCTTTAGCAGGTCAGTTGGCTAATATTGAAAGTGCCGCAGGCGCTCAACAAGCAGGCCTAGCGGAGCGTACAGGTGCGGGTCTGTCTGCACTACAGCAACGAGCTGGACGTGATGTTACAGGCTTAGCGGAGCGTACAGGTGCGGGCATTGCGTCGCAACAAACGCTTGGTGCTCAGGATATCGCCAATATTCTATCAGGGCAAGGCGCTCAGTTAGCAGGTTTGACAGGACAATTTACGCTCCCAGCTGTTCAAAATATAGGAGCTACGGGTACTCAGTTGTCCGCAGGACGAACACGAGCGGGTCAGGATATCGCTGCGAACATTGCCAATAACAGAGCCGCTCTGGCTGCACTTCAAGCTCAACAAGGGGCGGGTTTAGCAGATTTGATCCAGGCTCAGGGCGGGAATATTGCCAATATTCTAGCTGGCACAGGGCAGTCTGAACAGGCTATATTGACTAGCCTTGGGCAGGCTCTTGCAAACGTCGCAGTTGGTCAAGGTAGCCAAGTTGCTGGTCTTGCGAGCATACCGGGTATTCAGCGAAGAGAAGGCGCTATTGGGGGCATAGGGTCTTTATTGCAGGGCATAGGCGGCGCTGTTACAGGTTTTGGTTGATTTTAGGAGGGCCGTATGGCTTTAGTTTCTTCAGAGAATTTTCCAAGTCCTGAAAGTCGAGGGCTGCGTGAACGTCTTGCGCGCGCGTTTTTGTTGTCGGGTGCTGGTTTGCAAGGTAATTTAGCTCAAGCACAACAATCCTTATTTGCGCAAGATTTAGCAGAATCACAAGAACAAAGAGCCCAACAAAACGAAATACTTCGTAACACTGCAATCGACGCACGCCGTGTCCGCGGGCTTTTACAAAACAATCAGCCAGAAGCTGCACAAGAACTTCTAAATCAAAGAGCGACTAGGCTAAATTCCCTTGGCGTTGACAGTTCGGATACGCAAAATATTTTGGCTCTTTTACGAGAAGGAACGCCTAGCAGTATTCAGCAAGCACTAGGCTTGGTGACAGAAGCAGACCAAGCGGCTGTTTCTGCTGGGTTTATAGATCCAGACCCAAGATTCGCTGAAGCGACGGTGTCGGAAGAGCTTCGCGGTCAAGAACTTCAAATAAGGCAAGCTCAACTTTTAAGCAGGCTACAAGAGCAAGGGTTGCGTCAAAGTGAAATAGAGCAGGCGTTTCCTGGATTTCAAGCAAGCGTCGCGCTAGCACGAGAAGCCGCAGTACAAGGAGCGCGGCGTATTAACGAAGCTGTTCCTGAGGCTAGAGAAGCTTTACAGGTAGCGCGCAACGCCAATGATCAACTAAAATTGATTGATCAAGGCATCAGGTCCGGCTCTAGAGCCGCCGTGCGAAACAACGCTGCACGTGTCTTCGGCACATTTTTAGGTATCCCGGATGATCAAATAGAAGCAACGGACGAGTTTCTTGCCCGGAGCGGCCTAAATGTGGCACGGCAGATATCCTCCTTCGGTGCAGGTACGGGTCTTTCGGACGCTGACCGTGAGTTTGCTTCGCGCATTGTTGGTGGCCAACTGGAGTTAACCGAAGGGGCTATTCGAAATTTGGTTAGAATTCAACGTGATTTGAGTGTAGAAGCCATTCGCAACTTTAACCGAGATGTTGAGCAGCTACGAGGTGTTGCAGACGAAAAGACAAGAGGCATCTTACCACGTCTTGTCGAATTACCGGATTTTGCACAAAGCGTCTCCAGTGCTACATCCCCTGCATCGCCGCAGGCTTCCTCGGGCTCTAGTTTACAAGATATTATAGACAGAAACAGGCCGGGTGGTGGCTAAATGACGACTCTACAAGAGGTACAACAGGCTTTAGATGTCGCAACGCAGCGGGGCAACTCGGAAGACGCTTCTGCGCTTCAGCAAATACTAGACGCTTCTGCTTCTTTCCGTAATGCTGTGCAGGAGGGGAACAACGAGGACGCTTCCGTACTTGCGGATTTTCTATCCCAAAGCGGTGTGGAAGACGCGTTTCGAGGCGTTCAGCAAACAGGGCCAGGACAATTTATTCTAGAGCCTACGCGGGTAGAGACTTTAAGCCAACAACCGATTAGTCGAATACAGGCAGCAGGGCTAGGAGGTGATGAAGCTCTTTTTGGTATTCCGGGTGCGGCGGCTGCTGGCTTGTCTGCACTTGCAGGCGAAGGTTCTTTTGAAGAGAATCAAGAAATACAAAGAGCCTTAAGTGAGCGCGCTATCCAGGAAAGGCCGGGGTCATTTATTGCAGGGGCTGGAGTTGCAGGGGCTGGAACACTACCCTTAGCTGCGGCACAAAGCGCTCGGCTTGCTCAAGCACCGGGCGCAGTCGGCACTATTTCCAGACTAGCGCAGCTTCAAAGGGGACCGGGCCTAAGAACAACAGCTGCTAATGTCTTACGCCTTGGAGCGGGAGGTGCTGGTGCTGGTGGAGCTACCGCTACAATACAAGGCCAAGATCCATCGGAAATACTCCAGAGCACTGTTCTAGGTGGTATCACAGGGCCGCTTGCGGCGGGTGTGTCTGATTTACTTATTCGAGGAGGTCGCGCGGGTTTTCGTGCGTTGTTAGCACCTATACGCGGAGAAAGCAGGGACCTTAGGACGTTAGCACGTCTGTCCGAAGCTCTTCAAGTTCCCGCCGCAGACTTACAGGCCGAGGCGTCAGTTTTTAAAGAACTGACAGGTGAGGACCCGAGGTTAGTAGATCTTCTTGACAGACAGTCGGTTCAAAGTCTTCGTAATCTTGTTCGTCAACAACCCGCAGCATTAAACGATATTGAGCGGCGCGCCTTAGAAAATGCATCTACGCGGGCTTCTCGTTTTAGGGACCAGCTACTAGAAAACAGAATAGCTGATACTGTTCTCGGGTCAGTGCAGAGGCAGGGCGCTTTGACTGATAAACTTATTGGGCAAATTGAAAACTCCCCAGTATCTATATCATCTGGGGATTTCGATACAATTTTTGGCTCGGAAGGAGTTTTGCAGCGTGTCGGAAGATCTAGAAGGTTGGCCAACTTAGTTGGCGATGTGCGAGAAGCTATATCTCAAGGACAAGATGGTGGTCTAACAATTCGTCAAGTAGACGATATACGCCAGCTTTTTGGAAAAATTGCTAGAAGCAACGATCCAGACAGGTTTATATTTAAAGAAGCGCGGGATGCTTTGTCCGAAGTGGCCGCAGATCAAATACCTGCGTATCGAGCTGCACTAGATCGCTTCGGACGTAGAGCGCAAAGAATAGAAGGCTTTGAAGCGGGGCGTTCGGGAGCTACGGGCAACCAAGCTGAATTTGCCGTAGACGCCGATACCGCCAATGCTTTTAGACGTGCAGGACTAAGGCGAGGCGCGGTTAGTCAAACAGTTGAGGAGGCTTCGCGTAATGCTGCTTCTGCGTTTCGTGTAGCAACGGAACTGGCGGAAGACAGCGCGAGGGCACAAAATCTTCGCGCCGTATTGCCGGAAGAAAAAATCGACCGCTTACAGGCGCTGGCCAAACAGCAGGTCCGCGCTTTTAGGAATGAAACGTCTTTCTCAAAGGCTTTAGCAGACGATTTTAATAGAGAAATAGGGTCTGCGATTGCCGACGTTACAGCGCTTGCTGTAACAGGACGTGCTACGCCGGGTTTTCTTGCGGGTACCGTTGACACCTTAAGAAGAACATTCCCATCCATCAATGAAACGCAGGCGCTTAGTCTATCTCGTATCTTATTCGATCCAGACAGAACGGACGAAGCACTACGCCTCGTTGACCGGGTTGACCGAGGAACCAATGCGCGCCTCGAACTCCTGTTAGCTATTTCACAATACGCAGGTGCGCAAGGAGCAGTGCAGACAGAAAGGAGCCGACGTGAGTAGGTTTGTAAACCCCCGGCCTCAGTTTTTTGACGCTGACGGTGAGCCTTTGGTCCTTGGAAAACTCTTTGTTTTCGAGCCCGGCACAGTCACACCTAAGGATACTTTTACAGACGTCAATGAGACAACGTCCAACAGCAACCCGGTCTTGCTAGATGGGTCTGGGCGTGCGCCTAATATTTTTTACGGAGGCTCCGCGCGCTTAGTTCTTACCGCAGAAGACGACACTCAGATATGGGATGTCGACCCTGTGGGCGCAGACGCTTTGGTGGGGCCGTTCAGCACTTGGATACCTCAATTTACTTATAGCGTAGGGGATATCGTCGTTGCGTCTGACGGCTTAATATACAGATCTATCGTAAATGGCAATCAGAACAACGACCCACCTACATCCCCACAAGCATGGGAAAATATAGAATTTATTCAGATATGGAATCCCAATGTTATTTATCCGTTGGGAGCTACGGTAAGAGCATCTGATTTTCTATTCTACCGCTCTCTTATTAACAACAACCAAGGCAACGACCCCGTAACGAGCCCCAATGAATGGGGTGACGTTGTGGATATCACCGCTTTCTGGAGTGCGGCGCGTTTTGTGTCAGACACCGACAGCCCAGTCACAGCGGTAAATACAGACAGGATAAACGTAGATGTCTCAGTTGGTGCATGCGAAGTTATTCTTCCTTTAGCTCCCGCAGATGGCTACCGGGTTCGCATAGCGGACATTCTCAGAAATTCTGTGACCAACAACATAACGGTTAACCGTAATGGTAATACTATTGACAGTAACGCGGAAAACTTTATCATAGACTTAAACGGGCTGTCATTAGATTTTGAATTTGACGCAGCGGCGAATACGTGGAGGCTTTCCTAGTGGTAAGGGCAAGTGATATTTTTGGGTCTGGGACGGATTGGCTTTACAACAACCAGTCATGGGTAGGTGTCCCGCCTTTCGGCGGCCTTAATACTAGCATCACTAGCCCTACGCAGGATTTTGCGGTTCCGATACTAGTTCCGCGCGCTGCGACGGTAGATGCTTTTGTTTTTGACACCCTAACGACGGGGTTTGTGAACCGTACGATAAGTCTTTTTAATGTTGATAGCACTTCTCTAGTCTTAGGGAGCCTCGTTGTTGAGGTAACCGGCATCAACACAGGAGCCTCTGCAAGAATTACAGTCACATTCCCCTCCTTCGTCCTTTCCCCAGGGCAGTACTACATTGTTTTAGGGTCTGGGACGGGATCTATAGTGGCTGTTGCTTCAGACATAACGGTGCCCGAGTCTACGCTTTTTGGTGAACAGGGTGGTCCTGAGTACATCACGGACGTTCTACAAAGGCCTGCGGGGTCGTATGAAGTTGTTGGCGCGGTAACTCCCGGAGCCGCCCTTACAGTACCCATCAATCAACTTTTCCAGAGACGACCGTTTATTAGGCTTAGGACAATTTAGGAGGGTAATATGCGTAGACAAGTCATCGACAGCGGTACAGGCGCTATTTTGTCAGACAATATTGACACTATCGATGTTCAAGATGCGCGAGATTTTAAAAAAGAAGAGGTGAGACAAAAAGCGTCGCGTCTTATCCGAGAGCTAAGCGGAGCGGTTGACGATAATAATTTTCGTATTCTTAGAGCCGAACAAAGGTCCGCGTTGCGTCGCGCTACTTCTCAAGAACAGCAAGAAGACTTAGTTCTTTCTCTCTATCGTAAAATTGACAACGTACGTCGTAAATCAGATGACATTGAGGAAGAAATAGACCTACTGTCTGATGTAAGTGCTGTTTTTGACTTTAACGTGGAAGAAGCTTTTTCGTCACCGCGTCTCGCTGCTGACGACGTTTTCGTAGAGCTGAGTAGCACAGCCTTTCTTCGTCACGCGGCGGCTTCTTTAGGTACCCCAAACAGGTTTGCTGAAATTTTAACAGATTTCCAAATCTCACAGGACCATTTAGTCCGATACGCTCTGGAAGAATATCGCAGAGCAAGTTCTTTTACACCTCAGCCTACGTCTGACCTGCTGTTCATAGGTGTTGCGAACGGGCTTTTGGCACAAGACGAAGCGGATGCGATTATCGACAATTGGCCGCGCACTTCGGCTTAGGAGCCATAAGTGAACCAGCTTTCTACACACTTCACTCTTGGAGAAATGACTAAAAGCATGGTCGCTTTACGTCATGGTATTGACAATTCACTAGATCCTCGGAACGACACAGATAGAGAAACTGTAAAGAATTTAGGTCGTGTTTGTGGCGCGGTGTTAGAGCCTGCCCGACTACATTTCCGAAGACCGATTATTCCATCAAGTGGGTATCGCTGCATTGAACTCAACAGACTTTTAGGAAGTTCTGACAAAAGTCAGCATATCAGGGGACAGGCTGTTGATTTTGAAATCGCGGGCGTCTCTAACCTCACCCTTTGGAAATGGTGTGGAGAAAGCATAGATTTCGACCAACTTATTTTAGAGTTTCACGATGAAAAAATACCGTCTTCCGGCTGGGTTCACTGTAGCTATGTAAACGAAGACAAAAACAGGAGACAGAAATTTAAGGTAGGGGGTTCTGGTGTCTAGCGAAAATAGGCGGGACTTCTACCGCAGAGGGCTTTTAACCGCAACATTGTCTTTTTTCGGGTGGATGCTTTATTTTGTGCTGCACACTGCAAACACCGCCGCAGCCGCTGCCGTGTGGCCATTGATAATGGCTATGCTGGTCGTTCTTATGCTGCCTGAACAGCGCCTTGACGCGGCAATGCTAGTAGAGGTTATAAACTCTTTAAAGGGCAATAAAGTTAGTGATAAGTAAATTTGTTTTAGGGGGTTCCGCCGCAATAATTGGTACTATGGGGTTTTCTCTTTATTTTCTCGGCTCTTCTTACATTGAGCAAAGAAGTAAGCTTGATGAGCTTTCTATGGCTATAAAAATCAACGAATATACAAAAAATTTTGAAGAAAACCGTCGTCGAGAAATTAAGAACATAACAGATTTACACACACAGGAAATTGCCAGAATAGAAAAAGAGTCTAGAGACAAAATAAATGACCTTGATCTACGTCTTCTTCAAGCGCAAGAAATCGCATCATCACAACCCATTGCGTTTGGTGACGATCTGCTTCGTTCTTTTATTTGGGTTGACTGCTTGTGGTCTCTTGGAGAAAGAAGTAATAGTGCCGGTGCCCGTGCCGCCTGTCGTGACAGTGCCGAGAAAGCCAATCCCGCCGGCCAGGGTTTGGTATTCGCCGCAATTACCCCAGACTTCCTTAGAGGATGGTCAGACGCCTGTAGCGCCTTTGCCGACATCGGAAAAGAAGGGCTAGACTATTTCAGAGAGGATTGGGATTTAGAATTCGGTAACTTTGATCCTGGTCTATGTGATGAAAGTCTAATAGCCCTGACACCGGAATCTTCCGTATTTATCGAAAAATTTTTATCTAACGGTGCCAGCCTATCTTTACGGCTGTGGCAGCACATAGAAGAGATGCACGACGTTGTGGACGCTCTTAAAAAATCCCCCGACACCAAAACTCCTCATCCAAAAGATTTGGTGCCGGGGGCAACCGAGAATTGAAGGGCTAGTTCTTTCTCGGTTTTTTCCCACCGTAAACTTCGCGGAAACCGGCGGGTCTAGGCCTGAAGGGCTAGTCCAGACCTAAATATTTAACCAGCTAAAGCCTTAGCCAGTTTTTCGACAACGCGATCAGCAATAGCATCAATGGCGCTATCAGGGAAGTCCAAATCTTTAGGTGCTTCGGGTTGAGGGTTCTTTCGAGGACGTCCACGCTTCTTAGGAGGCGGTGGTGTATCCTCTTCTTCCTCTTCTTCCTCTTCCTCTTCTTCCTCTTTTTCGGCTTGAGCAGCTTCTTCTACACGTCGTTTAAACGCGCGCCGTGAGCGTTGTTGAGGAGGCAATTCTTCCTCGTCATCTTCGTCATCATCTTCCCCGCCGTCTTCTGGCTCTGAAGCTCCCATTTTTTTACGAATGCGAGATTTAGCAGCGGCGCGACTTCGACGACGGGCGGGACGTTCCTCTTCCTCTTCCTCTTCTTCCTCTTCCTCGTCAGCGTCCATTTCGGGAGCGTCGACAGGGTCTTTCCTTGATCGCCGAAGGCGGCTTTTTTGAGATAGTTTACGCTGCGTCATTATTTTCTCCTGACCAGATTGAGCTTCGGGCGACGTGCCCAGTACAACATTGAGAGCGTCTAAAAATAGTTTCTGCGTTGTATCTTTAGTATCTAAACGCGCACGTTTGAGCGTGTCAATGCTATTTTCTACACACAGCAAATGAATTGTTACTTGCTCTGCTTCGTTACCTTGACGCCATATGCGACGTATGGCCTGATCGTAAAGTTCGTGGTCCCACGGGATGGAAAACCAGCAAAAATGGTGAGCCTCACTGCCTTGTAGGTTTAAGCCATGGCCCGCTGATTTCGGGTGCACTAAAAGGATTCTTATTTTTCCGTCGTTCCAATTTTTTTGTATAGTTTCTGCTTCTTTACCGGATACTCCGGCTCCAAAATATGCGATTTTTTCGCCTAGAGCTTCTTTTAGACGGGACAAGTCGTGCTTAAATTCGTAACCAACTACAAGCTGCTTCCCATTAAGCTCTTCCAAAAGATCCTTTAGCGCTTCAATTTTTTGATCGTGAAGGCGAAGAACTTTTTTATCCGAAAAACCATCCTCGGCATATACCGCACCATTCGCCATTTGAGAAAGTTTACTATAAACAGCCGCAGCGTTCGCCGCTGTTACGACGCCTCCTTCAATATCTGCAATCATATCCCTTTTCATTTTATCGTAAGTTGCACGAATTTTTGGCGAAAGGACGATAGGTATTTCATTTTTCAATATGGGCGGAAGGTCTGTTGCGGGTATTCTGAGCGTATAGGGGCTCACTACTTTCTCAATGGCACGAGCACCGCCTTTGCGGAGCGTATAGTGAAACCCGGTAAAATCCTTCTCAAAATAGTTATTCCTGTAGTGTGAAAAATATACTCCCAAAGCCGCGCCGTCGTCTAGAATTTTCATCTGACCAAAAAGATCTAAATAGCCGTTCGGTATGGGCGTCCCAGTCAACCCCCATCGATAGGATACACCAGTGCCTCGTACTTTTCTTAGGCGCGGCAGTAGAGCTTTGTGTCGGACTGACTGGGCGTTTTTAAACCGGGTCAGTTCATCAATGCAGACAATATCAAATGGTAGAGGCTTACCCCAAAATTTATTGCATAGCCATGATATACCCTCGGGATTAATAAGGTATATGTCAGCTTTCTGGACCAGTTTCTCATCTTTATTTTTACCGTTCAGAAGAGAAAAAGTCAGGTGGTTGAACTGAAGCCACTTACTGGCCTCTTGTTGCCAGACAAGTTGACACACTCTCAGCGGCGCGATAACCAACATCGAAGATACTTTTCCAGCGTCTTGTAGCTCGACAAAAGCGGAAAGGGTTATCGAGGTCTTTCCCACACCGGGGTCTGCGAACAACCCCGCTGCGTAATTCTCGCAGAGAAATTGCTTCCCCTCTAACTGGCAAGCGTGCGGCTCCCATAGCCTGGATGAATATCGAGATCGTGTTATTGATTTCGTCGGACCAGCATACATTGTACCCCAGCTCCTTTAATGTTTTCATTTTTTTGCATTGATTTTCCGTGGGTTTTTTATGCCTCGATTTAAACTCTATAAATAAGGGCCTTCCCCCAGGCACTAGAAAAAGAACATCGGGCCAACCGGCCTGCACTCCGGGCCTGAAAACAAGGCGGATATACGAAAATCCTAGCTGCTTTGCTACCTTAATTGCGCGCTCTTGGTGCTTTTTTTCGCTTTCACTGTACAAGAGCTAGCAACTTTTCAATCCTAGATCTTTCATCGTAACTAACAATAACTTCCATCTCATGTGGGTCAGATATTAAGTAAAAATGTACCAAATGAGAGTCGTATTCTTTTTTACGAAAAATAACATGCTTTATATATGACACGTTCAATAGCACAGTATCTTCATTCTGGCACCATATTCTAAGCATTTTTACAGACCTCTTCGTTTAACATTTCACAAAATTTTCTAAAGTCTACCTCTAGTTTTTCTTCAATACACAGATCGCCGCACCCGTCTATTTTAAGATTACCGTTGCTGTAGGCGCGTTGGCAGTAGTTAAGCATGCTCAAAACCTTTTCCTGAGTAAGCATTTTTTCATCTCCTTATCCGAATTTACACGGGCCATTTTTCGAACGCGCATAGAAGCACCATTTGCACTCACTGCCAGGACGTGGAGCGAACACATCGTCGTTAAGCATAGCCTTTGGCTTATCTTCCCATTTATAGCTTAGCTCTTCACACTCACTAAACGTAAAAGACTTAATCTCTTCGTGGCCTGAATCTAAATACCATAAGCGTGTGGTGACTTTCTCCACCGGCCCCTTTAAATAAAACGCCGCTCCACATGCGAAAATCTCCATCTGGTCTTGGTGGTAGTCATACTGACGTCCGGTCTTGTGGTCGATGACCTCAACTTCTCCGTCGCCGTAAGCCACACATGCGTCCGTCACGATGCGCAACCAAGCGTCTCTATCAAACCATCCTGTCGGCTGCCAGTTAGCGTTAAGTGCCCATTTCTGCTCCACGAGGGGGGTAAGGTTCCGAAGCTCAACCATTTGATCTTGAAACTGAACATACTCTTTGGGGACTTCTGTAGCTATCGGCGCTGTAAGATAGTCTTCGCCTTTTTTATGGACAAGCCGCCCCTTATCTAATGCGGGCGAAGGAGGCTCTTGGATTTTGTCGATGTACTTGCACTTAAATTTGAAAGGGCATTTCTCGTAATCAAGATATCTAGAGAAACTCCATGCTGTAACTTTACCCATTTGCTACTTTTCCTCTATCTCCAAGCGGAGCTACATCAACCATTTTTAGACCTATTATTTTCCCGTATCGCGTAATCGACTGTGGTATACTCTAAACGGTATCCTTTTCTAGACACTAGTGTAAGCAATATCTTATTTCTTAAGTACTCATCTATATGTTCTCTAATTATGGCTGGTGTTCGGTTTTCGATAAAATTCAACATCATATGCGTGCGGGCTATACTCTTCAAAAGAATATCACTGGCGGAGGTTTTAACATCGGGATCTGAACCTTGTAGACTATTTCCTGTCGCGACTACTTTTCCGTCGCAATCTATCAACGTGCAGACAATACCGGTCGTAGCTACATCAACCATTTTTAACCCGTCCTTTCCTACCCAGTCCGTTTAGAGCTTTCAAAGTTGACATTACAGCAACGCGCCCCTCTTTCTCAAGGGCTGCGTACAAGGTCCAGAGAGTTTCTTTTGCGTCCACCTTACCCCCCTGGTACCGCGCTTTTCTGTTAACTATTTTCTCTTCTGTTCGTATATCTTTCCCGCAATTTTCACAGATCCTCGTACGGAAAACTGCATCGCCATACTGTGACCGTAGGGTCACCTTTGTTTTAAGGGCTCCCGAATGGGAGCAGTAGGGACAAATCAGTTTCGGTGGAGTGCACGTCACGTTTCTTCTCCGCTCTCAATAAGGCTGTGGCATGAATTTTTCACCATTTCAGGTAAATACGCTACGAAACCAGACGCAGTGCCCGTTTGTAGATCGTCTAAGGATACCAAATGCTTGTGGATATGCATTATTTCTGCGTGTCTTTCGTAAAGTACATCGCACAACCAATCCCAACAGCCGTCTGACAAAATGGGGGTGTTCAGCACTTCGTACGCATAGCCCGCCATGAGATACCAGGGCACCGCCATGTTGACGTTTTCTTTGACGGCTCTTCTACACCTCCTATTCAGCATTTCGCCCTAGTTCCTGCCGTATTTTTTAGACATCTTCACTCAGCCCCGTACTTTTCGAGAACCGACAATTTTCGCATATGTTTTTAAGACTAAGTATTTTTCATAACTCCGTCGGTGTCTAAAACTAGGAATAGTCCACAAAACACTTGTTATTGGCGGGGTCCATTGTCAAAGACACTTCTATTAAATCTGCTTTTGAGATTGACCGAATTCCCGAAGAATCTACATTTGATCGAGAATTTACTGCTCGAAACCCAACGCTCATTCCTAAACGCGCTTTAGCGTTTAAAAGACTGATTGCCGCTTGGCCATGTCCTGGTAAATCCCAAACTATAAATTCGCACCAAAGTTTTCCGTGTCGTTCCTCAAATCCACCCGCCACTCCAACAACTTTGTCCAGATCATGGTTCCACAAAAGAGGAACTTGCGGCCATTTTTCCAAACAATCTCTAAAGCAGTCAGAATTAAAGATGTCATTATTCTTATCAACATTCCCAATTCCCGCACAGAAGCCTTTAAACATCATCTACACTCCTTTAATTGACCCCACCTAACGCCGTATTTTCCGTCCGACAGCATAGGTATTTCTAAGAAATCCTGTTCCATACACTCACGCAAGACAGACATTTGTTCTCTCCATATTTGCTTAGGTGCGCTGACATTGTTTTCATCGTAAACACTGATCAAAAACCGCGCTTCGCGCTTCGGGTGACCATACCAGTCGATTAAAGACTGTTTCGTAATGTCGGCAGCACTTCCTTGGCAGTAGTAGTTGATCATTTTATACAGAAAATTATAGACCCTGCCATTTTTTATCGTGGGCGGCTCCGGAAAATACAAGCGTCCGCCCCATGTCTTCATAGGAATGCCGTCCGCAGCAATTTCTTTAATCACCTCGTTAACTAGCTTACGCCCAGGCAACGCTTCGTCATGGAAACGCTTGTATTCTTTGGCTTCTGAGTGTGAACAATTCAGTTTTTTCGCCGCAGCGGGTACTCCGCCACCGTACAGTGCCTGGAAGTTTAATATCTTAGCATTTCCACGGTCTCTTTTCTCGTCGTAATCAAAACCCATTATTTCAGCCATTCGATGGCCAATAAGACTATGCGTATCGACGTTTTTGTCCTCGCAGTAAGCTTCAAAAAGTTTCCATTGCTCCACGTCCGCAAAAATGCGCATTTCTTGAGAAGAAAAATCACGATGTAGAATTACGTCGCCCTCATCCGCCATCACGTAATACCGGACATTCGGAAGAGGCTTTAGCCCGTATTGATTATCTTCATCAAAAGCAAGGGAAAATCCGGTTTCCGTGTCAGGCCGGAACCTCTTCGGTATATTCAGAAAATTAGGGGCATACGTAGACGGTCTTCCCGTCCGAGTCCCCCCGGCTTGACCACGTGTCTGGTTCCAGTTAGTGGATACGGTACCGTTCCGCTCTGATGCTTGGGACAGCCATGGTACTAAAAATGTGCTGAGGGACGTCTGAAGTCGGTTGCGATAAAACAGAATTTTAGCAAGTTGGGGGTCCTGTATCATTTCAGGCTGTAAATTATCTTTACTGACTGACAACTTTCCGGTTGGAGTCAATGTCCAGTCTTCATCGCGAACCATTTTTGATTTCTGAAGTGCTTCAGCCAAGTCCGCATTGCTGTCTACATTTAATTCCGATTCTTGTAGCACCGCTCGAATATATGCGTCCGCTCGCTCCATTGACTTTTGATAATCCGGAATGTCCTTTTTCAGTGCCTCCAGATCAACGCGGATGCCCTGTTTCTCGTTCTCAGCAAAAATCGGAAGTATCTGCTGCTCTCTCTCATAAGCGTCAGACATTCCCCACGACACAACCTGTGGCAGCATGTACTCTAATAGCCCATAAGTGCGGTCTACATCACCAATCGCGTAGCGCCCTATAAGAGCCCCCGGACAAGCCCAAATCCAAGCCCCGGCGCTGTGTGGACCGGATTTTGATCGGCTGACCTTACCTCCATAGCGCTGCGTCAGCTCCTTACGGTTCTCCCACACGTATTCTGCCACTTCGTCCTGCTCTTCTGGCTCCCAATCAAGATGGTCCTCAGCAAGACCCTTAAGACTATGGTTTCGGTTGTGGGGGTCTGTGAGGAAGGCTAGCCACATGGTGTCGTGCACGCGCCACCAATCCGGCCAAGGCAAGTCCCAATGCTCTGTTAAAACTTGTAGATCAAATTTGGCATTGTGAAAAATTAAAGGTGTGTCGCTCTCCCACAAAGACAAAAGAGATTTTCGAGCACCCACCTCATCGATATTGTTCTCAGCGGGATGGCCGAAGGCATAATATTCGCTGCCATGCCCATGAGGCCACCTTATGGCTAGCCCAACTGGCTTGGGAGGGAACTGCGGTCGCGGCAGTATGGGGTGTGTCTCGGTGTCCAACACTACGCCGTTACGAATAGCGTGCCTTAAGTCCAACACTTCAACACCACCCTTTAATGACACCTATCAAAAGCCAATACGAGTAGCCGCCCTCATCGACAACTTCTTGTCGGTTTTTTCTACGCCTAAGTGTAAGTTTCACTAAGCCAATTATATATCTAACATCCCGAGCGCAGAGGAACTTCTTCCAATACGGACACTCTGGTATAGGCCATTCTATATAAGCGCCGATGTTGCGCCATTTTTCTTCGCTCGATTCACGACTAAACCATGAAAAAGATTGCTCAAGCTCTTCCAACATTTCATTTATGCGTTCTATGTTTTTCGGAGATTTTTCACTCATTTATAGCCCTTTCTCACTAATCCACTAAAGGCTCTTTAAAGCCCTCGAACGCGATGTCTTCGGCTTCGTCGCACCTATTGAATAAGATCTCTAAAAAATCCTGACCTAGATGCTCCTCAACAGTTCCCACAACATCGAAGTTAACGCTGAAAGAACTAGCTGCGTCCGGCTCTGTCCATATCTCAGTGATCACGCCCAAGGGAGGAAGTTCATATTTACGACCTAAATCCAATACGTACTTCGCAAACTTTTTCACCGAAGTTACCGGCACATCTAAAATGGCCATGTCTGTTTTTCGGAAATGGTCTTCGTCTGTATACAGAACTTCTTCGAATGATGCATTTCTTCCAGACCCCACAGCTTTAAAATAACCAGCAGGTACTACAATCAATCGGCGCTTTTCCTTACAAGCCTTTCCTTTGCCGGTGTCTGAAGTGCCAAAGATAAACTTAGAACAACTCCGACACTCGTAGTCCTGCGGCTCAAAATAGTCACTGTCATCTAACTCTTCTGAAGGTCCCATGTCTTTCTGACCACGACCAATGGCGAAACACGTAGGCGGAGTCGTCGCTTTTTTAGAGTAAGCGTTGGTGTAAAACACGTTCATGTGGACGGCGTCTAAAATAATAGCCAGCATTCGATTACCCGGAAAGACATCGTCATTAAGACTTAGCTCCCCGCCCGCAGTAGAAATATACGACCTACCGCTTTTCTCCGCGTCCGTATAGATTTTCGTCCTCTCCGCTATTTTCTTTCGTATTACTTCTAACTGAGTGCCCATTTTCTTCTCCTAAATTTTCGTAATTGACACACTTTTGACGATTATCTTACCGACGCCCGGAATAGTTTCGCCGTTGTCAATAATCTCCATAACTGCCTTATCTGACAGACGTCGTTGCAACAGATCGAACCTGTCATTCTCGGCAACATAGTCGTAAATCTCGTTCCACGAAACCGCTGTAGGCTTGGTTTTACGCAATATCTTAGCGTGGTAACGCAGGCCGGAAGCGCCCGTATCATCGGACGCGTCAAGCGTAGCAATCAGATGGTCCCTTAGCTCAGTCTCCCGAGCTTTAACGTAGTCTGCGTCTTTCTGCATGGCCTGACGCAGCGCTGTTACTTCATGAAGAAGATCTGCGGCACGTCCTGGCGTCTCAGGGATAGGTCCACCTAATCGACATCTTGGCGGCAAATCTTGGGCAATATCAGTCATTCTTTTAACCTCGTTAGTTTTTCTTCTGCTTCTTCTGCAAGTACCCGCGGACGATCTCTAAACCGCAATCTAGCTCAACTTCGATTAAATTTCTCATTTTAGGTTCTGCAATTTAGGATAAAGGTCCGTCTCGTTAATCCGCACATCGACTATAGGGTAGTGCAACTTCATCCACATTTTCTTAAGCCATTTAGTCATGTTTTTCTCCTAAAACGACATAATTTTAGACATCACCAGCCCAGAAGCCTGTTCGTGCGACAGACCTTCTTTTCTCAAGCGCGTGTACTCCTTGATAATTTCTTCCCTGCCATACTCAAGGCTTTCAGGCATGGGAGCGGTAGATAACAGAAAATCTCTAGCCCATTTTAAGTCATCCCAAAAATTTCTAGAAACCGGAGCTGCCCCTGTGTCTGGATGATTTTTCCTGGCTAACTCCACAAACCGCTGCCTGATAGCCGCCCGACTAGGGTTATCTTCTAAACCCATAAGGCTCAGCGCTTTTTTGCGCCTCAGCTCAAATCGAATTTGATTCGCTTCTGGTTCCGTGAACATGGATTTCACCTTAAATATATTTGTTACTTTGTCAACTACGATTTTTACGGCCAGCTAAGCCAGAACGAACTTTTTTTCGAAAACTTTCCATTTGCTCATCGAACTCTGCCTGACTAATCGACTCTTTCCAATTGTCGATTTCTGCGACCACTAAATACTGTTTTATGCGTCCCTGATGTCGGAACCCTCTAGGGTCATCAGAGTTGCGTAAATACCGAACGCCCGCCTGACGTAACTGTCTACTCATCGCCCCCGCGCTGGTGCCTTGCCGTGTGCCTTTACCGTGAAGCGATGCTGTAAGCGCTGGAAACATAGCCGTCAGCTCTTCCGCCGTGTACCACGGACGAACTTCTGCGTGTTTAAGCCATATCAGAGTGTTCTTAGCCTGGGCCATCTCGTGGATATTGCCTTGATGAATTGCCTCTTCTGCCCACGCCCGCGCAGCTTGATGCCACAACTTAATAATGCTGACCTTGGAGGTGCGCATTTCCTCTGCCACACGTTGAATAGGCGTGAGACTTTCTACATACGCCATGTATTTCTCCGAAGTCATCGGCGCTTTCTTTGGGGGCTTCCACCCTTTTAAATCCCAGTTAAGGAGAAAATGCATAACTCTTTTCGGTCCACAATCATCGAACCATTCTCCATACTCATCGTAAAACTCCGGCTCCTTTACCTCAGACGGACAGCCTACAACAATCATCCGTCGGTCGTCTTGCGCAAAAACTGCAACATCGCGGTCATTACTGGTAAGGATAATTGTGTTGTAGGTATTGACCATGCGCTCAACTTTATATTTTTCATTCGATAAGACTTCTTTGCCACTGATCCACTGTTTTAATATTTCCGAGCCTTCCTCCATATGCTTCGGCTCGACCTCGTCAAAAACAGCCACAAGACAGTCCTCAAGCCATGCATTAAATTCACTGGATATCTTAGTGGAACTGGGGAACGTGCAATAGGGGTAGAAGGCGTGTGCAATTGTCTTTGCCCATAAAGATTTGCCAGAACCGCCTTCACCAACTAAAAGAATTGCTAAAGGAACTTTTATGTGAGGGTTCTGCGCACGATAGGCCATGAGTTTTAAAGGAAGATATTTATCGCCTTCCATCTCGGAAAAAACATGGCGCGTAAGATCCATAAAAAGGTCTATATCACCTTTTTCAGACGTAAGACCGCGCCACGTGTTCATATTTCTGCGACCATTACTATCCACAATAACCTCCGCTTTACTCGGCTCAAACGTAATGCTGTCATAACGTAGCGCGTGCGGATGCGTCATCCACTCATTAACAACTGAAACCGTACGGACTCCTGTTCCTTTAGTTGTAGGCATAACTGTCTTTAGAGCTGAATACTGAGAGCCTCTTAAAAATGTTGTTGGTCCCATGACCTGCATTTTCTTACGCTCAAAAATGACACCCTCGCGTTGGATAAAGCACACTTCCTCGTTAAGATTTAATACCATCTCGTCTATTTTTCGCATTCGCGGAGCGTTTTCGAGCAAATCAAGAAAAGCATTCTCGCCTTTATCGACGATGAAATCATCTAGCCCGACTTTATCTGAGCCGTCGCAAGGTAATCGTGCTAGAAACACTGCTGCCCTATGCTTTATTGACAATTCAGTTGCTAATCTTCCCTCGGCTGCCTGCACCTTCGGGTTTTCGCCTGCGTCACTGTCATAGCATATGTAAACTGGGCGATGCAGCCAGTTGATATTCTCTAATTGGGGAAGAAGAGCGCCGTTTTTACTAAAATTATAAACGCCTCCAAGGCCGATTGTCGGTACCCCGGAGAGGCAGGCGCGCAAAGCCTTTTTTTCTCCTTCTGTTATGACGATGGGGCAGGAGGTGTTTTTAAATACAGATAGCCAATCAATATCTTTAGTTCTGGCAAAATACGGAAAGACGCCGCTGCTGGACGGCTGAGAGTAGCGTTTTTCTTTTTTAAAAACGAAGCCGCCCGACGATTTTTTAACAGGGTAATAGCGAACTCGACAAAATGGCGTAGACAAATTATCTTTTTGAAATGTCATAAAGTCATCGGTCCACGGGTCAAAGTAAGGGATGACAAGACCAGGGCAGTCTTGAAAATCGTCGTAGACGTCCTGGGCAGAAATTTCTGAAAACATACCAGCGCGATCTGCGTCTTCAATCGATATGCCCGATTTTTTTAAATCTTTTATAGCTACTTGAAGCACAGAGCCCACCTACTTCACTGCTTTTAGGTATTTTCTCAAAACTTCTTTATCCGAAACTTTTAAACTGACTAACCACTCAGTCAAAGAATTTGGTTGTAGATAAATTTCATAGGTAATTTTTTTATCGCCACAATGATCACACTTTCTATATCTTTTTACATGAAAGACGCCGGGAACGGTTCTTCTGACAACCAAGCAACCTGCATTGCACACTTTACATTTCATACTTTTCTCCTGGCGAAGTTCCAGATATAGACCTACGCCAGTCGTCTGTCAATCACTGCATATAGGCCTTTAAGCCACCACTTGACACACTATGCGGTGTTTAAGTCCATGATTTACCATGACGCATAAACGCGATAGGTTTCTTCTGGTCCCAGCACAACGCGCACGTCGCGCAGCAGTTTGATTGCCCGGTTTGAGCAGGGCACCGTATAGCGTTCAATTCTTTTGCTTCTTCCGTGCTGTCGACGGTTACCGCTGCGGGTATTCGGTCAGAAAAACATAGTTTCTGCGTCCCGTCCTCACACTCTAACCGACTTGGGTTGCTATATCGAATGGCGAAGCGGTCCCAGTATAATCGGACTACTCTAAACAGAGCTGTGCCTATACCGTCATCGAAAGGGCTGCGACTACTGTAACCGAACGCATGGAGCTGCGGAAATATATTTAACGCAAATTCCCAAAAGTCGACATATTCCGTAGACCAGAAATCGCCTAAAACATGTAGTCGAATTAAAAAACCATTGCCGTGTTTTACACTAAGCTCTGCTAACTCATCTAACAATGCATCAATAAGAGTTTTTCCGCTGTTGTGGCGTGCTGCGAAATGCATTTTATTGCCGTAGCAATCATGCCAGTGCATACAGTATCTTGGACATGTAGCGCGTTCTTCGAGCGTGAGAGTGTAGACAGGCATTCCTGACCATTTTCCCCGCACGACAGGAGAGCCTATTTTCCTGTTGTGCACAGCCGACTTCAACACGCGTCCGTTGCCATGCTCTCCTGGGCTTTTAACTGTCTTCGTGTAAATTGTCTTGCCTTCAACAGACGCGGGGTGGTGAGCACCTATCGCTTTAGATGTGAGGTGTTCTTTGTGGTTGGTAAATCGTCTTTTTACGTCTTTATTGTCCATTTATGCCACCATTTTCTACGTTTTTTCAATGCTTCCTTAGAGAAAAACGCCTCAATATCCGCCATGTACAACTCGTAGGAGTGAGGGCGGCGCTTACTCTCAAGGCGTCGGATCGCTTCTTCACGGGTGGCGGGGGTGAAACAACCGAAGTCGGGATAATAAGCGTCGATTAATATATCATCGACCCGCCACTCTTTACTGCCGTCCGCGCGCGTAACTGCAGGCCCGTCTGTGCGGTGGCGTTTGCCGTCGAGGTACCACTCTTCACTGCCGTCCGCGTACTCAATCGCAGGCCCGTCTGTGCGGTGGAGTTTGCCGTCGAGGTACCACTGTTCACTGCCGTCCGCGCGCGTAACCGCAGGCCCGTCTGTGCGGTGGAGTTTGTCGTCGAGGTACCACTTTTTACTGCCGTTCGCGTACTCAACCGCAGGCCCGTCTGTGCGGTGGCGTTTTCCGTTGACCCGCCACTCTGTTCTGCCGTTCGCGCGCGTAACTGCAGGCCCGTCTGTGCGGTGGCGTTCATCGTTGACCCGCCACTCTTCACTGCCGTCCGCGTACTCAACCGCAGGCCCGTCTGTGCGGTGGCGTTTGCCGTCGACCCACCACTCTTTACCGCCGCTCGGCCACTCAATCGCAGGCCCGTCTGTGCGGTGGCGTTTGCCGTCGAGGTACCACTCTTCACTGCCGTTCGACCGCGTGATCGCAGGCCCGTCGGAGTGGTGGTGTCTTCCGTCGTGGTACCACTCTTCACCCCCTCTCGGCTACTCAAGCGCAGGCCCGTCTGTGCGGTGGCGTTTGCCGTCGAGGTACCACTCTTCACTGCCATTCGACCACTTGATCGCAGGCCCGTCT
>JAAUXZ010023996.1_pt1 | contig 36532 bp, 71 predicted proteins | sample 7278131 | NCBI WGS metagenome assembly JAAUXZ01 (sample SAMN14350119, study PRJNA611818) | marine sediment metagenome | isolation source: surface marine sediment (3m) | place: French Polynesia: Moorea | collected 2018-08 | reverse complement strand
TGATGGCGGTGTAAGCAATGGCCGTGATGATGGGAATGTGTGGGATATTGTGGGCTTTGCACTGCCCCCGCTGCATATCGACTTTGTGGGCGATGAGATATTGAGCAATTTCCTCCTACAAGGCGAGACAGCGGTGTATCCGGTGCCGGATGAGGACACAAACGTTACCTCATTCTCCCGGCGCTACTATCCATCGCAGAACACAACCGACGATGTAGGCGCTCCTAGGCTGCTGAATAGCGATAGTCTGGCCGCTGCGGGAGGGTTTGTGGCTGTCTCGGATGGCTTTGCATACGGCCATACAGACGGCCTGACGCTAATCAACGAGGATACGGACAACTATTTCGACGGCGCATATACCCACGTCACCACCACCTACAACACCGGCCCAATGGTTAACGTAGATGGGGCCTGGGCGAATGACAATAGTTCGGCCCCGATTACTGGGCCTGCCGCGCTTCCCGACCATTCAGGCCGGGGCAATGATGGGGCTGTCACCGGCACAGTAACCCGCGAAAAATTCAACCGCTGCACGTATGGCGTCTGCTGCGACGATATCAACTATGTGCGCCTGACTGGCAGCACTGGCGATGACCTGCAGGGCTGGTATAAGCGCGAGGGACGCGGCCAGAACTGGCAATACTTTGAACAAGCTGACCAAATCCCCGAGATAGAAAGGGACGGCGATGACTACCTGCTCAAGAATGGCTGCTATGCCCACTTGATGCTGAGCGGGACCGCCGTTGACCTGGGGGATTTTGATGACGGCTTTGGAGACGGATTCTCATGAGCATAAAACCAAAAAGTCAGCTAGATGCTGACATTATCGACAAGTTCCCGGATAACACGCAGAAGCTGATCAGCCCGCAGCGGCTGCGATCATATTTGCTGGATGTTAATGACTCCTTACTTGTACAGCGGGTAAATACGATCACTTTGCAGGATGACCCCACAGACATTCCTGTTTCTGAGGTTACTGAAAATAACTTGCACGTCACTAGCGGTGACCGTGTTGTGCGCTTGCCGCCAAAGGCTGGGCTAGATGTCCATGCTTGCACGTTCCTGTTGCGTGATAGCGGGCTGGTGACATTTGAATCGCCTGACGGTATCTCAGGCGAGACTACGTTTACTGAGCCGTGCTTGGTGGTGATGCGCGTTGTTGATGACGAGTGGGTATCTATTCCGCTGTATCTGACGCGCCCCTCCAATGAGCTGCCGATTGTATTCAATGAGCCTGGGAACCTGACCCAAGGCGAGGAAATGCGCATTGGCAATACTGAGGGGCAGAACAATCAGGGCTGGGTGTGCCCTTTTAACGGCACTTTGACCAAGGCAACGATTAGTCGCGGCAATGATGCGCTGGCGGATGCCGATATCTCGGTGAATGGCGTGCTGAAGCACACGCTGGTCACTCAGGACTTAAAGACGGTCCACGATATTGATGTAGATGTGATGGCTGGCGACTCAATCATGGTGTTGGGTGGCGCGACCACCCCTAACCCAATGGTTCAGCCGGTGATTGTTTTGATTATGAACAAAGCATAGGAGTGCACATGCGCGTACCTGTATCTAAAAGGGGAAAAAGTCACGGCTCTAGCTCTTTGGGCCGCCCTAGCAAGGGCGTGGGCGGCAAAGGCTCCTCGAGTGATGTAAAGCTGGGTCGGGAGCTGTCTAGGGACACAAATTTTTATAGCCCGCTAATTTGGGTTATTGGACCTGACTGGACTCTGGGTTTTGGCAAGGCCACCGGCGTGCCAGCGGCAGAGTCTTCTGTTACGCAGCCAAATGAACTGTTGGTTCCCGGCGACAACTACCAGGTAACAATAGAAATGACCGCTTCAGCAGGCACGGTAAAGGTTCAATTTACTTCCGGCACGCAAGTGGACGGCCCCCCTGTGTCATCAAACAGCACCTTTGTAATGACGGCGGCAGCCGGGAACGGAAATATTGCCATTCGCAAAAGCATTGACTTTGATGGAGAAATTACCTTTTTGTCTGTGCGTAAAATCTTGAGCTAGGAGAGTGAACATGTACCCACACCAGAAGCACAAAAGCCCGAAGGCGGGCAAAAAAGCGTCTACTGACAAGTCAAAGAGCTGGAATAGCTCAGGCCGTAGCAAGAAGGGACCGCAGCAAGCGGGATCAATGACCAATCAGATGGCTGGCACGCCGGTTGTGGCCCCTGGAGGCCGTAAATCACGCGCTAAAGGCAGCCCGGAGTACAAATAATGGATGATTCACTAAAGGAAGCCATTTTGATAGCCGCAGGAAGCCGCAGGGCGTCCGTAGAGGCCGTACTGGCCGCGCATGGCGTGGTTGCTACCCCTAAGCCCGTGCCGCCGCCTGAGCCTGTTACAGAGCCTGACCCGATTGCTGAACCTGAATTGGAGCTGGAACCCACAGAGTGAGCATTCACCGCCCGGACCCGGTACCTGCTAGCAAGGGGCCTAAAAAGGCGTCTAAGACGCTGCGCCCTGCCCGGAAGTACAGGCTTAAACCTCGCAACCCCGTAAAAGGCAAAAGGGTATGAGTGATACTCGAAGATTGGTAAAGACCCTTGAAACCCAAGTGACTGAAAGTGACTCGGGGCAGTTTGAGGTAGGCGAGCAAAGGGAGCGCAATCACCGCTACTACACCCTGCAAAAACTGGGTAATGAGCAGCGCGGGCGCTCTCACTATGTCTCACCGGACGTACTGGACAGCGTAGAGGGCAAGAAGGCCCTGTTTAAAGAAACCTTCCTGACGGGTCGCCAGTCTGTGCGATTCAAGAATGAAGGCCGGCAAGTGCCGTTTGAGGGTGACGCAAAGACCGCTTATGCAGAGCTGATGCTTAACCGGAACAACAAGGAGCGGCTTTTCCGTGATGGCTGGCATGATGCCTTTGTTGCCAAGCGCCAGGTGTGGCTCATTACGTGGGAGGAAGAAACCAAAAGCGTTGAGCTTGACGTTACAGGGGCTTCGCAGCAGCAAGTGCTAATGGGTTTGGTGCAGCAGGTTCAAAGCGGGAACATTGAAAGCTTGGAGTCTGTTGATGCTACCGGGGCCACGGTCATGCCTAATGGGCTGATGCAAGGCACGATTACGGCTGAAGTGGATGACTCTTATGTGAAGATTGAGTTGTGCCAGCCTGAGCGCTATTACCGCGACCCGTATGCGGCCTACCCTGACGAGGCTGCATATTGCACGTATGAAGAGGACGTAGAGCGCGGAACGCTGGCAAATCGCGGCTATGACCCTGAACAGGTGGACAAGCTGACGGTTGATTACCGATTCCGCTCCGACGAGGAAGACAACAGCCGAAAGGCGCATGACCGCTCATGGACGCGCCGCCGCCAGTCTAACCGTGCTGATGAGCAGCAGAAGGTCAGCTTTTACCGCACCTGGACGTGGCTAAATCTGTATGAGCACGCCCCGGAGGAAGCCGAGCAGATCGGCGCGCCGGAAGGCTATGACCTGTATGAGATTCACTGGGCGCACGGTGAGATTCTGAACTGGGCTGATGGCACACCTGCCATCAAGGTGGCGGAGGAAATGCCGTTCTTTGAGTGGTGCGAGTACAAGATCAGTCACGCTGAACACGGCATGGCTGATGCTGACATTGTTGCCCACACGCAGCGCTCTAGCTCAGCCATCAAGCGCGGCATCATGGACAACATGAATATCGTTAACAACCCGCGCTATGAAGCCAACCTGGCGCTGCTCAAGAATCCACGTGACTTGCTGGACAATGAGATTGGCGCGGTCATTGATAGCACCCAGCCTGGGTCTGTTATGCCCTTGGCGCAGCCACAGCTCAGCCCGCTGACCGGCATGACCCTGCAGATGCTGGAATCTGACAACGATAAACGATCCGGCCTTTCTAGCTTGGCTAAAGGCATGAACGGCGATGCTATCCGCTACCAGAACGCCGAAAACACAATTGATAAATTGACCGCAGCCGGTAATCGCCGGGTGATGGCCGCTGCCAGGGACTGGGCGCAGACGTTTTTGGTCCCTGTTTGCCAATATATCGTTCATTTGGGTATGCGAGAGGACGAAAAGACCCATTTCGCCGAGGTAGGCGGGCGAAATCTGCCGATTACACCGAGTTCTTGGCAGGATGAAACCCTTTCAATGGCTGTGGCCACGGCATTGACGCCGGAAGAGGGTATGCGCCATGCACAAATGCTGCTTGGCCTGCATTCGGTCAAGTCTCAAGACCCAGACCTGGGCATGCTGTATGGCGTAGAGCAAAAGCACGCCCTGATGGATGACGTGTATGACGCTGTGGGTATTGAGGATTCAACGCGCTACATGATGCGACCTGATAGCCCGCAGTACCAGCAAGCCATGCAACAACGGGGCCAGCAGCAGCAAATGATGATGCAGCAACAGCAAATGATGCAGGACCGCCAGTATCGACTGCTGGAAAGTGACAATCAGCGCAGGTGGCAGCAACTGAACATGGACGCCACGGACAAGATGCAAGATAACTTGCGAGCTGATGAAGAACTTCAGTGGCAGCAATACGTTGACCGGCGCGAACTAAAGATTAAAGAGGGTTCGGCATGAAAGAGAAGCTAGAACGGCGGCAACTGGCGCAAAGGCCGCGCCCTGAAAGCGTCGAAAACCCCATGATTCGTAGACAGCTAGAGAGAGTGCTAGAGAATGACCCGAGGGAAACGCAACGCAAACGCCGAGCCTTCGCTATCAACGCCCTTAACGCAGCAAGTGGAAAGAGCGCTGACGGTGGACCAAATCATAAGCGCAGGCGAAAGCGCCGCTCAGACGCTGGGAAGCCCCGTGGTAAACGTGGCGGTTCAGCTACTGAGGGAGGAGCTGTACCAGAGGATAGCGACAAGCCAGCCGCATGAGCAAAAGCTGCGCGAGGCCGCATACCTAGAGCTGCATAGCCTGCAAAGCGTCCTGGGGCACTTGGAGCGGCTTTACAAGGCAGCGCAGATGCACGTAGACAGAATTGAAAGTGAGCCGCAGCGAGAGCAGGCGGAATACTATGAAAACCAAGGATTTAACTGATAGTAGTCACTCATTGACATTTACCGAGAGAGGATTAGCATATGTCACTAGTAGATGAAACGCCGGTAGCGGATACACCTAATCAGGCTCCGCAGGACCGGCAACCAAGCTTTCTGGAAAGGAAGCGAGCCGAATTGAACTCCGAGTCTGCCCCTGACGATGTAGGGACACCAGACCAGTTTAATGCGGAATCAGCAGAAGACGTTGACCACGAAGAAAGCCCTATCGGTGAGTATGAAGACCAAGTGGAAGACGCTGACGGTGAGGATACGCCAGAGGAATCGGACCTCGTTGATGACGAGAACGCCGACGACGATGACTCCAACCCCGAGGGTGAACACGACTGGGAAGAGCGACACAGGCAAGCCCAGGGCGAGTTAACCAGACTCCAGCAAGAGCGCAAGACAGAGCGCGAAGAAAACTCCAAGGCCGTTGAGGAAAACATTGGCCTTCGGCACGACCTAGAAGATCAATTGGCCCTCGCCCAACGGCAAGGCCAGTTTCTTCACAACCTGTTAAACCAGAATGTTCTGCAGTACGAGAATATGGATTGGTCGCAGGTTCCTGTAGAAAAGACAGCCGAGCTGCGCCAGCAGCACCAATTGGCGGTCAATTCCCGAAACCAGATGCAAGCCGCCCTCGAGCAAATGGCGGCGCAGGGCAAGCAAGCTGTAGAGCATGCCAAGCTGCGTGAAGCTGAGGTTTCTAAGCAGGTACTCAAGCGCACCATTCCCAACTGGGGCAAAGAGGTTTACAGCGATATTCAAAACCACGTTGTAGAGCGGTACGGGTTTACACCAAAGGAGTTTTCAGAAATCACCGATCATCGGTTGATTCGATTGATGCACTCTAATCTTGAGCATGACCAAGCGCTGGCAAAGGTCAAGGAAGTAAAGCGGCAAGGCAAAAAGCGTGGGCCTAAAAACCGTAACGCAAAGCCACCTGCAAGAAACCAGCAGGGCCGCTTCCAGAGTGCGCAAGATGACGCCCGCGCCAATCCTGGCGATAGATCGCGGATTCGAAACGCATTCGAGCAAAAACTTGCCGCAGAACGTGAGCGCGGAGTGCGGCGCTGATTTCGAATTAACGAGGATTTTTAATCATGGCTTTTGATACTTATACCCAGCTTCGCCAAGCTGAAGACGTGCAGGATGATATTTACATTGTATCGCCTGTCGATAACCCGGTTTGCTCTATGTCCCGCAGTATTAGGGCGACGGGCAAGCTCCACGAGTGGACTGAGGATTCACTGCGCGCTGCTGGCAAGAACGCGGCGGTTGAAGGTGCTGACTTCGCAGGCGATAACAGTACTCCGGTAGTTGAGAAGTCCAATAACTGCCAAATCATGGTAGAGGGCGCTGAAATCACCGGCAGTCTGGAAACCGTGGACAAGTACGGTCGCGATTCAGAAATGGCATACCAGCTCGAGCTTTCTTACGGAGCACTTGCCAATGATGAAGAATTGGCGGTGATGGGCGCTCCTGGCGGCACTCGTCAGACTGGCTCGGCTGGCACGTCCGGTACGGCTCGTGAAATGACAAGCCTCCATGGCCAGTGGGATGCTGCTGTTATTGTGGACGCCACCGGCTTCACTACGGTTGCACAGCTTGAAGGCGCGGTACTCACCGCTCACCGGAAGTCATATGAGGAGGGCGGTAACGCTCAATACCTGCTGACCAATCCGGCAAATGCTGAGTACATCAGCGCTTTTGCATATGCCTCTGGCCGTCAGCGTGATATCCGCAATGAAAACCGCCTTGTGAACGTCATTGAGCTTTACGTATCCCACAGCGGCGAACTGGATGTGGTACTTGACCGTAACCAGGACGCTTGCTTCATGGGCATTGACTTCAACTACACGGCGACGCCGGTACTGCGTCCCACCCAGGACTTCCCGATCGCTCGCACGGGCGATGCTGAGAAGCGCCAGGTGATTCGCGAGTCCACCTTTGCCCTGCTTAACAGCAAGTCAGGGTTTATGGTTGACAAAATTCCCGCCAGCTTGACCTAAGAGGTTTACGGGGGCTTCGGCCCCCTTTTCTTATGGCTAAACAAAGATACCTTGGCAAAAGGCTAGACATTGTAAAGTCATTCTCTAGCGAGGATGGCAAGCACTACCGAGGGCTTCACCAGCAAGAAGCCCCGGTAATCAAGCGGGCCGCTACGCTGCGGGAAATGAATGACACCACATCGCTTACCAACCCCAACGGGTGGCGCTCAGAGGGTGTTATTCCAATGGCGGTACTGGTGGACTGGCTAGGCAAGCATGGCTACACGATGGACGAGTTTGCGCGTAATGACGGCGGCAGCCCTCGAGTAACGGTCCACAACTACCACAAGGACGGCGGTGTTAAGGCAAAGTTCCTTAAATACTTCCTTTCTCGTGACTTTTCACAACTCCATTCACACCACGTCACCACGAAAACAGAATCGCGCCAGATATTCACGGGGGATTAAATGGCTATCACCACGTATTCCGAGCTGCAGGACGCTATTAAATCCTGGCTCAACAAGGAAAACGCAGAAGTAACCGCCAGAATCCCCGATTTCATCGCATTTGGCGAAAACGCTATCTTCCGCGAGCTTCGCACCCGATACAACGAAGCCTCTCAGACTTACCAGGCGTCCGCTGGTAACAATTCCGTGTCAGTGACCCTTCCGCCCCGCTACAAGGAGACAAAGGCTCTCCTATACGGTGGCAGGCTCTTACAGCGCAAAACTGATCAATGGTACAACTCGCAAGACAAGACGCAAGGCCCTGGTCAGCCTTTGTACTTTGCCCGTATTGGCAATGAACTGCGATTCTGGCCTCAAGCCGATGAAAACGCCGATGTGGCGCTGACGTATTACGAGCAGCAGCCAAATATTTCAACGCAGACTACCCCAAATTTGTTTGTTGAATTCCCCGAGCTGTACCTATTCAGCGCACTTATAGAGGCTTTCCCGTTTTTGCAGAATCAAGACCCGAGCCAACTAGCTGTCTGGCAGGGTAAATATACGCAGGTGATTGGTCAGATTGACTATGAAAGCTGGCGTGAGGAAAACAGCGGCAGCACTAACACCGTGTCGTCAGCATATAACGAGCTGGATGCGAGAACACATAACAATCGAGGTTACTACTAATGCCGACGCTTGATGACCTTAACCCCCTAGTTCCAAACAACAATGACGGCGTTTCTGGTGCTGCTAGTGAACTTCGGGTGCTAAAGGATACGCTGCAAGATTCTTTTGGCGCTAATCCCAACCCGCTCGAATTCAATAGCGATCTGGTTTTTGGCGGTTATCTGAAAAACGCTCAAATCGCGAAAGCGGGCGCTGCGGTAGATGGCCTGACCGGCAATGTTTTGTCAGCCAGTACCGGCCTGGGTGCTGGCGAAGTGGTACGGATTAGTGCGGGCACTTACGAGGTTCAGTTGGCTGAAACGGGCTTTACCTTTGATGACCTTCACGCTTCATTTAACGTCAATTATTCATTTGGTGGCCTTGGTATCGGGACGATGATACCGGCAGAGACCAACACGGGCGGCGATTGGGTGCGACTGGTTTTGGTTTCCGCTAATGACCCTACTACCGCCGCAGACCCTGTAAAGTTTTCATTCGCTATCTTTGACTGGAGCCGCTAATGATGGTCCAAGGCCCCGATCTGGGCCGTTTGGGGCTGATACCTGACCAGCCGCCGCAGAAGATACCGCTAGGGGGCTGGGAGAGCGCCCGAAACGTCCGATTTGACGGCGGGTATGTGCGCCGCATTAAAGAGCCTACGCAGCTTCTGGCGACGATAGAGGACGGCGAGTGGTTGCAGTTGTATGAAGACACTAACGGTCCCCGGCAGGTTTATGCTTCCTCTGGGAAGTTGTATCGGCGCACGCTGGATGGATTGTCATGGCAGGATGTCACCAACATCGCTAGGGTCAGCTACGCTGACGGCGAATGGCAGTCATTCCAGTATGGCACGTCAGTGGTATTCAATAACGGCGTTGAGCCGCCGCAGATTCTATACGCCAACGCAAATTCATTTGTAGACCTCCCCAACTGGGGGCTTGTTGGCGGTGCACAGGGGCAAGTGACGTGCAAGGCTTTGCGGTTGTTTGGCGTTTACATGGTCGCTATGGACCTGACAATAGACGGCGTAAGGTCGCAGAACGGGGTATGGACCTCTGGTCCAGCGATCATCGACAACGTGTCCCAGGATAGCGAAATGCCTTCATGGGATTACACAGACCCCGGCTCGCTATCAGTTCTGAACTATATTGGCGTCGAGTATGGAGCCATTGTTGATGGGCTGTCACTGAACAACAACTTCATTGTTTACACCCGAGAATCTGCGCACGTTCTGCAGCTTACGGGTGGCCAGGCTGTATTCAGCAACCGAAAGGCCATCCCCTACGGCTTGGTAAGCCTTGGCGCGGCGGCTGCGTTCAATAACCTGCATTTCTGCATTGGTCCGTCTGCCATCTTTGTGCATGACGGCTCTACCGTGCGCGAGATTGCAGACCAGAAGATTAACCGAGAGTTCTACACCAACTTGTCCAACTTGGGGAACATGCGTTGCACGGAAAATCAGGAGTTTAAAGAGGTTCACACCCTGTTCGATTCAATCGAGGGTCGCGGCTACCTGATTTATAACTATGAAGATGACAACTTTAGCTTCGGAGAAGCCGTTGTCGAGGGTGTGCCGGTTGTGTGCATGAGCTACGGCCTTGCCCCGCCGGGTAACGTTGAGACTTATAACACGATCACCACCACTTACGCTCAGGAAACCCGCACGTATGCGCAGATGGGCAGCGATGGCCAAGAGCGTAAAATGTTCTGGCTGACCGCCAATGATCTGCATGTTGCCGAGTCGGTCAATACATCCGACAGCACGAAAAGCTATTTTATGACGCGTGATGGCTGGGACTTTAGTGAAATGGCTCCGTCCATGACCACTGACCTGCAAAAAAGCCTTGAAACGGTTATCCCGCACATTAATGGGTCCGCACCCACCCAGATTACTGTTACTAGCGCAGAGAACTTGCGTAGCAGTACGGTCAGCCAGGAAGTTGTGCAGTATGACCCCACAACGGACTACAAGGCAGATTTCCGTATCACTGGCCGCTGGATGGGAATTCGCATAGAAATCACGGGCGACGGTTCATGGGAAATGTCTTCAATGGACTTTGACGTTAAGGCGGTCTATGGCCGCTAACTCGCCTTACGTTGTCTCGTATGCCGCCCCTACCACCATTGGGGAGCTTCGCTATTGGTGTGAAAACGAGTATGAGCGCATCAGTGTTGTGTTTAGCAACCTTGCTGAGACTGTTTCGGGCGATCTGGATGCTCGATATTTCCGCAAGGCAGGTGATACGTGGGACTTGGGCGCACTGCAAGTATTCCCTAAAGACCCCTTAGCGGTAGACAGCTCAGACGCCGAAATGGGCTTTATTAACTTTTTCGGCATTAACGCGCTGCGCATTCAGGCGCTAGAGTCCAATACAGATTTGGGTATCGGATATCTGTTGCTGACAGGGCCACAGAACGTGCCGGATACGTTTTTTGTCATGTCGCGCTATGACGGCGCACGGGTCAGGAATCAGATTTACCGCGATGACCCGACGATTACAGACCCTCAAGACCCTAATGTATACGAACCTGACTCAATCGTTACCGTTGATTATGCGCTCAATAAGTTCGTTACCAGCGATACTCCGACTTTTACGGGCATTGCCACGTTCAATAATGACGGCAGCCCGGCTGGCGGCATTGTGGTTAACGGCAGCGTGTTGGGTGTTGGCATTAATTGTTCTTCTCTTATTCTCGGCAATGGTTTCAATGCTAACGGCCAAAGAGGCGTAAACTTTGCTGATCCGCAAAACCCACAGGACGTAGCCACAAAGGCATATGCCGACAGTATCGGCGGTGGCGGCCTTCCCCCCGGTCCTGTAGATGGCGCGACTTTGCGCTACAACAGCAGCGGTACGGCGTGGGAAGGCATTTCAGGAATCACATTTACCGCAAGTGGCCAGGCTACGTTTGGCGGTGGCACTGCGGGTGGTGTCATTATCACTGGTTCTGGGGCTGGGTTCTCGCTTGATGCTACCGGCATCATTCTCGGGCGCGCGGGCTTTAATGCCAACAATCAAAAAATGGTTGCGCTTGCTCCTGGCACATCAGGCACGGATGCTGTCAATGTTAACCAGCTAAACGGCAAGGCTAACGTCAGCCACACGCACCCGATTTCTGATATTTCGGGGCTGCAGACAGAACTTGATGCAAAGGCCCCTGTTTCCACAACTGTCACGCTAAACACCTCCCAGACGGTCAGTGCCGCGAAGATATTCAGTAACAACATTGGCATTAATGGCGTTTTGACTTGCTCAGTAGGAGCCAATTTCCAGGCGGGCTGTCTGATGGGTAACTCTCGTGTTCAGTCGGTGGGAGCGCCAGTGGTTGGGCCTGATGCGGCCAATAAAACTTATGTCGACGGGGCTGTTTCTGACGCTCGACTGAAAAAATATGTGTCAGATGACGTTGAAAGCGAAAGATTGCACCAATTGCGCATAGTGTCTTACGAGTATGACCTTGGAGACCTGCACATAAACAAGCCCTGCTTTCGTGACGGCATTCACTACGGGGTTTTGACCCAAGAAGCCAGAAAGGTGATGCCCGAGGCGGTGCACGAGTCAGTGTTCGAGGGTTACGACACTTTCGACTATGAAATGCTGGTTCCCTTGTTGGTTAAAGAGGTTCAGCGGATGCACAAAGAAATTGTACAATTGAAACAACAGATTACGGGAGGTCAGTAATGGACCCGGCAACAATGGCGCTTATTTCTACCGGCATTGGCGCGGCCGGTAGCCTTTTGGGCGGCGGCGGCGGGGATAAGTTCATGTCCCTGAAGGACCGCTGGGGCAAGCACATGGTCGGAAATATTAAAGACCTGCAGCAAGGTATTCTCGACCAAGGCCCTCTTGAGTATTACCCAGGCCAGACTTTTGCCAACTTGAACCCATTCCAGCAGCAAGCCTATCTAGGCATGGCGGGCTACGGCGCCGACTGGAACACGGGCGGCATGGTTGAGGATGCGCAGCTAGGCGCGGGAATGTCAGGCGCTGATGCCATTACTGGCGGCGCGGACTACCTGAGCCAGATTATGTCTGGTGGCAGCCCTCAGATGGCTCCTGGTGGCCTATTTGATCAGATTTACAACAACCCGAACCTTCCCGGAATGGTAGACGCGGCTACCCGAGATATTACCCGAGATTTGAACTGGAATACTCTGCCCGGCATTGATCAGGCCGCTGCGGCCTCTGGGAACATGGCTAGCTCGAGAACCGGCATTGCCGAGGGTATGGCTAGGGGCATGGCTCAGGACCGCATCAGCGACGTTACAGCGGACATCTACAACAACGCATTTAATCAGGCCGTGGAGGGTGCTCTGGGGCAGGATAGAACGGCCCTTAGCGGTGCACAGGGGCTTGGCACGCTTGGCCTTAGCGGGCTTGGCAGTGCCTATGGCTCGGGTGCTGATAACCTGAAGTTGCAACTAGGCGGCGGGCAGGGCTTCCAAGATCAAATTCAACGCGTGATTGATGAAGACATGGCCCGCTACAACTTCAACCAACAAGCGCCTATGAACAATTACCAGCAGCAACTTGCCCTGCTAACGCAGACGCTGCCAGGTGGCGGCCAGCTTCCGAACACGGCCAATACGTTTGACCGGCTTACACAGGGAGCGCAGATGGGAATGGGCCTGTATGACGCCTTCCGGGGCATTGGCGGAGGCAGCACGCAGCCTGATATTTGGAACATCCCAAGCAACGACTGGCTTACTGGAGGCTTTTAATGGCTTACCTAGTAGATGAAGACCCGATTACTAGCGCTCTTATGTCGCCCGGCATGGCGATGGCGTCGCAGGCAGCTCAAAACCTAACCAATATGCGGATGGGTGGGCAGATTCGCTCACCTATTGATGCTTACCAGCAAGCCGTTTTCAATCGGGCGCGTCTGGATCAGGAGCGGCAAAGCCTGCTGCAGCAGCAAAAGATACGCGAAATGCAGCAAGGGCCAAATATTGGCACATACAATCCGCGTGATTATACGCCGGATTCCTGGGCGTTGTTTGTGGAAACCAAAGACCCCGGAGTTCTGGAGCGTTACAACCCGTTTTCGCAAGGTAACATCCGGTATGACTCTCAAGGAAACCCGATTGTCGGCGTCGATACTGCCGCTGAAAATGCTGCCCTGCAAGCGGGGGCGATTGCTGGTGCGCAAGAAGACCGCAAAAGTTGGGCAGACACGGATCAGAAATTTGCTGCCGAGTTTCCAGGCCAGTTTCAGCAGCTACAGGGCCAGAGAGACCTGCTGCAGCGGACGCTAGACGTAGTTGAGAACCCCGACAATTATGATAGCCAGGGGCCGATTATGGGCCGCATTGCCGCGTTCTATGACCCTGAAACGGCGCAAATCAACGCGGCGGGGATTCAGCAGACAATTGAAACCCTGTCTGACGTGACCACGGGTGCTCTTTCTGAGCGCGAACTTTCCCTCTTTGAGTCTTTGAGCGCCAAGGGTACGAGGACGCCAGCCCAGAATGCGCGGCTCTTAAAGCAGTCAATTGATGCTGTAGAGCGCCGCTTGGAACAGTTGCGAGAAAAAGGCACGTACTACCGCGACAAGGGCACGCTAGAAGGCTACGGGTTTGATTCTTTGCTTTCCGAGCCTGAAGCGGTTGTAGATTTTAATGACTTGTAAGGTGATGTATGGACGTTAGGCTTCCAAATGGCACTGTAATTAAAAACATTCCTGAAGGGACCACTAGAGAGCAGCTATACGAAAAGCTCCAAAATACAGAATATGCCGACGCTTTTGGTGATTGGACGCCAACACCTACTGAAGACCCAGTACCTGAAACATGGTCTGAAAATGTTGCGCAGGCTGAATTGCAGTCGATTGACCCCGTTATTGGCGCTGCAGGTGACGCTTTGCTATACGGTGCTGATGCGGCAAGCAACATTCCCAGATCAGTAATGAACATGGCATCCGGTCTTGCCTCGGCAATTATGAACCCCGTTGATACGGCGGAATCTGTGCTGAGAACGGGATTGGGGGCTGAGGAGCGGGGAATTCGTGCAATTACTGGCGGTGAGCCTGGAGAAAACGAGCCGTACTTTAACGCGCTGATTGACTATTACGGCGACCGCTACGGTGGCGGTGACAACATATTAGAGACTATCCGAACTGATCCTGCAGGGTTTCTTATGGACGTTGTCCCAGTTGCTGGCTTGGCGGGCAAGGCTACGGCCATAAACCCGCTGACAGGGCCTGCAAAGGCGCTTACGGGGCCTGCTGACGATATAGCCCGCAATATCCGCCGCTCTGAGTTCTTTGAGGACGTAAAGCCATCTACCAGGCTTGGTGGCGACCCTCGCAGAGCCGATATTGTCAGAGAGGAACTATGGCGCACCGCTGACGACTATGGAATTGACCCTACTGGCCGGGGGCTTGAAAAAGTCCGTGACAACATGCGAGCTATTGATTCCCGCGTTGATGATCTGATTTCAGGCGTTGACGATGTTACGCCCGCCTCAAAGCTGCTAGACGGACTGGATAGCACGCGGGCAAGAGCGGGCGCTAACCTTTCTACGGGCGCAGATGACTTGGTTGCCGCTCAAAAAGTAGAAGACCGGATTACCCGCAGCATCCAGAGTTCACGCGGGGCATTCGACGATGCTGGCGTGCCTCGCAATCCTTACGGGGAAGAACTTACGCCCCGCGAAGTCCAGAAGTTCAAGCGTGACATGTACCGCGATATTGATTGGGAAAATCGAGACCGGACAGCGATGAACCAGGCCGATATCGACGTTGCTCAGGCCGCACGCGGCGCGCTTGAAGATTTGTCGCCGGAACTTGGCGCGGTCAATCGCGAGTGGGGGCGCTTGCTGGACCTTGAGGAAGTGCTTGTTCCAGCAATGAACCGCATTGAGAACCGGCACGCAGGCCCTGCCGCATGGATGAGCGGATTTTCACAACCTCTCTGGCTTGTCCAGGAAGGCGGTCGAATGCTAGGTAAGGCGGCTCCGACTGCCACAAGAGCTGTCGGTAATCCGGCTATCGCGGCACTTTCGCAAGCCGGATGGCTGGCAGACATTGTGGAAGAAGAGCCGGAAGCCAATATTCCCTATTTATACGACTGATACAAAACAGGGTGTTATTATTAGCCCATCAGCAACCTAAGCGGTATCTAAATGCGCGACCAAGATGAAGTAGAAAGTGTATATGAACTGAGCAAGGACTTTTTCGCTCCCATCCTGCTGCTAATAAGCAGCCTCTTCCTAGGGCTTCTGGATAGCCTCAGGATGGAAAATAACCTGTATACCAATCTTGGCGCACTGATAGGCGGCGGAGTTGCTGTACTGCGCTTAGGCTTCCTCTGGTTGCGCCTGCAGAAGAAACGCGACGAGATTAAGTTCTACAAAGAGCGGCACGACAAGCTGCAAGAGGCGTACAGGCACGAGCGCGGACGGCTCAAAAGCCTTGAACAAAAGATGTATAAGATATTACACCGGAGACCGAAGTCTAAGGCGAACAGCGTCTTTGACAACCGCGAGACTAAAAAGCCGGAAGAATGAGCCGTCATCCTTCTCGCTGTAGGGTAGGCCAAAGGTTCTAGGCCATACGGTGGGGAGTACGGTAAGGCTTGCAACAATCGTTGAATGCAGCATCACTCCGATTGGCTCGTGATACTCATAGAAAAGCCAATGCCCAGGAAAGGCAATACAGGCAATGTAGACAAGGATATGCACTATTAGTGCTGCCCTGGTCAACACTGGGGATACCACATGGAAAAGGGCATACAAGAACATGCTTGCCGGTATGAGAGAATATCCGTATGACTCAAAGTAGCCCAGATCAGAAACGCCAAGCCCAGCGTAAGCAAGATAGAAAAGCCCGCCTGCAGCGCAAGCGAGCTTGAGGCGAATTTCCTTATGTACTGCGAAATCAAAAGCAAACAGCACAAAAGCAGAGGTGAGGGCGAAGTAAATCAATCGGGCTTAGGCGGGGGCGGCGGCTTGTTTGGCGTGGCCATACCTGTCTCCTATCAATGGATTTCCAGATTATTGTATGTTAGCTGTACTATATTTGCACTAGTGGGTTGCGAGACATTTGTCAGCGACCGCATCCAACGGGTAGAGGCTGAAGAGTGCGCCCGCATCCTGGTAATCTACGAAACGCAGCGCCAGGACTCCAAGGTTAAGCCCCCGCCCATAGTGAATAACTGATGATTCCCGATAGTGTCATAGAACACCTTAAATCCCGCGAGGGCTATGTAAACCGCGTATACCTTGATTCTCTGGGCAACCCTACCGCTGGGGTGGGTCACTTGCTTAACGACGCTGAGAACGCGCTATACGGCGTCGGTGACGTGGTTGCTGATGATGTTATTGATAAATGGCTTTACGAGGACAGCCAGAAGGCATGGTTAGCGGCCTTTAACCAGGCAAAGGGCATTGATTGCATGGATTTGCGGCCTGCTTTGTTTCACGTCTGCTACCAGTTGGGTTCAGGTTGGCGCAGCATCCACAAGAAAACGTGGGCTTATATGCGTGATCACGAATGGCAAAAAGCGGCTATAGAGGCTGCTGATTCAAGATGGAACCAGCAGACCCCGGTAAGGGTGATTGATTTCCAGATTGCACTGCTACAGAAAGCGATTAGCTAATTATTCTCATGCTCCAGTCGGGTTATGCGGGCTTCCAGTTCGGCTATGCGGTCTGCTGCTTGGGTCAACAATCTGATAGCCCCGGAAAGTCTCACTCCATCGAAGTTTTCATATTTTTCTGCTGCGTCGCGAAGTTCTGCTACTAATTCACTCATCCCTTCTCTCCCTTCTGTAGTGCTGCGCGGCAGCCCATTACGGACAGACCTGCACAGCGCCCGCGCTGTCAATATACGTGGGCTTTTCCTTGTCGATGTTGACCACTACCGTAGTGGTGAAAATTCCCATAGGGCCGCTGGACACGTCCAGATTACCCCTTAACTCTGCCGTTCCACATTCGTCAGGCCCAAGCTGTACCGCATCCAAAACGCTTTTGGTGTCCACATTGCTGCAGCCAGTCATGGCCAGTAGTGCAATTGCTGCTGTCTTCTTAATCATGCTTCTCTCCGTTATTTACCAAACCATCCCATTATGCGGGAATACAAACCGTGTCCGTGCCGTACCGCTCTAAACTGGATAACACGTCGCCACTTGGGAACGCGCCAGGTCTTCATCGCATCCCGGTACGTGTAGTGAACCTGTTTGGCATGCGACTTCGGTATTACCCCACTAGCCAACCCATAGCATCCAGCATCATGCAAGGCTGAGGGGACCATAAGTAACGGATGATCTAGCACCACGTCTGGGCCGTTCCACACAAAGCCCACCATTAGCACCATTGTGCCGTCTGGCTGCAAGCTCCAGTTTTCCCCGCTTACCTTCAAATCCAGGATTGCAGTCTGCCCGAAATAGTTTTCGCGCAGCACATATGTGCCGTCCGTCTGCGGCGAAAATCTAGGGCTTATCAGTTCTTTTGCCATCACTCCCCCTTGCCCTGTAGGGCTGCGCTGTGAGACACGATCACATTGTCCGGGGCTGTTCGGCTGGACGAAATAAGGGCGTAGCTTCTTTCGCCCTGAGTAAGCCGATACTCCAAGCCATCCAAAAAGATCACTTCCGGCCACGGCTCATCCGTCACAGCGGCAGGCTGGTCTAGCTGTGCTTCCAGTTCGGCTATGCGGGCCGCATCGGCCTCAATTCTGTCAGCCGCCTGCAAATAGCGGGCGTGCCGTTGCACTTTGTCCAGTTTGCTAAACTCGTCGTCTGATTCGTCCCAGCACTCTATCGGAAGCCTCAATACCCCCAGTAGTGTTAAGTCACTCATCCCCTAGCCCCTCCGACACTCGAACCGAGCTTCTTGGATATCCCAAAGGTTCCGGATACGCCGGACCTGCTCAAGTTCCGGAATATCCTCAAGAATGTCCTCGGGTATCGCGTCAACCACGTTAAGGTGTGCGGCCAGGACCGGGCAAAACGCCACATCCTTTGCCACCGGAATCGGCTCAACCTCGCCGCCGTAGCCAAACACCAGTGTCAGGTAAAGTATTACGGGTTCCATGGTAAATCTCCTGCAGTAAAAAACCCCGCCGAAACGGGGCACAGTGAATCAGTCCTCGGGACAGCGACCAGCGGCCTGGCATTCCTTCAGCCAGATATAGCCGTTAGGCTGCGGGCCAATGCCGCGCGCCGGGTCCATGCTGAAGTTGCCCACAAAGCCTGCGCCCGCTGGTGTGGCGTAGCTCATGTTGGCCAGGATGGCGACGGCAACAGCCGTGATAAAGATTGCAAACTTACTCATATTTTTAGTTTCCTTCCCGCTAGTGAAATATCCAGGCTGCGGGCTAAGCCTTGGATTTGGTAATTACAGACCCTGCTCAGTCAACAGGGCTTGAAGGTCGCTATAGGTTTCGATTTCTATGTTTTCTTTGTAATCATCAAGCAATTCGTAAACTTTGTAGCACTCACGAAGAAGGACAGATACGGCAAAGTTAAAAGCTTCTTCCCTACCCCCCTTTACATAATCGCCAACAGCACAGCCGCACCACCCGTCATCATGATTAATCTTCCTATCCCCGTCCTGCTCACGGACAAACTCGACAAATCCTTCTAGTGTTGGCTCGGTCATTAGTTAGTGCTCCGTTGTTAGGTGGCAGCGGCCAGCATCTTGGGGCTGGAAACCTTCCCCGGAATCAAACCGGGTGACTATTACGCGCTGCCATAAACTTACTGACACGAACTAGACGGCTTGTTGCCATGAAAAGCACCAGTCCAACAGTGCTTTCGCTCGTGATTCAGGACACACGGATACTCCCAGTCCGGCAAACCCTCACGCACAAATATAGTGCATTCCTTGCCAAGTCGGGCCGGGTTAAAAAACGCCATACCGTTAACACCCACGCACCGGCCTTCATGGCCAAAACCTCGGCAGAGGGCTTTTAATTCCTCGCTAGGCAACGTGATGATCTGCTCCCTACTGGCAGGCGGCCAAGCCTCGGTCACCTTGTAACTATGTGACGTTTCGCAGCCCACCAAAGCAATCAGCGCAAAGATAAATAGTAGATTCTTCATACGCCCCCCCTGCATTTAATATAGCAGGTAGCAACCAGATTACAAGTGGTTTAGAAAGGAATATCGTCTTCCTCGAGGGCATTTACCGTTTTGCCGCCAGCATTCTGAGGGCTTGCCGACTGCTGCGGTGCTGCTGCCTTGGCTTGCTGCATACCTTGCTGGTGCGCTTGGTCCTTTGGCGTTAGCGCTATCTTCAGAGAGGGCGCTTTAGGGTTCTGCTCGTTCGGGTCTCGCTTCCAGGCTGATAGCCAGTACTCTACGCCATCAACGTTAATCTGCCCTTTAAAATCGGGGTGCTTGTCGCTTTTCTTGTCGCGGTTGCCCCACAAAGCGCCCCGGTTAGTATCGTCGTAATTGCTCATGCTTCAGCCTCCCAGCCAAAATGATCGCGGACTATCGCCGCTACTTCAGGAATGAAAATCTCTTTAGGAAACATGGCGCAGTAAAGGCCAATCTCAGGATGTGTATGGGCCTTTATGCCTAAATAATCGAACCCATCGTTGTTGTCTGGAAGCGTTTTAAGCACGGCCATGCAGGAAAGCCCCAGCGTACCCCAATAGCCGTCAAGCTCACCCTCTCCGGGCATTTCTTCGCCATCTTCCGGGCCACTACGCGTTAAATACCTACCCACCCCAAGGCAGCACATAGAATTGCCTTTGCGCATCATCCCACGCGCTTGTTTAATATCATTATCACAAAGCATTTCAATCCAGTTGATAGCGTTTGCGCCCTGCTCGTCTACTGTAATCATTTCATCCTCCCCAACTCATCACGTTCACGGTGCTTTTGGCTTTCTCGTGCGTTCTTTCGCCACGTCTCAACGTCTAGTTTGTGCCTGATTGCTAGGGGCTGGTATATCTCCCCGGTCTCTCGGACGTACTGCAGCGCCCTGATTCGCTCCTGATGGACGGCTGTGTGCTCGTCAATGCCTTGCTCTAAGTGCAGCATGGCCCGGTCTACGGTCTTTGGTCTAGCTACCTGCACAGTCCACTCCGAATTCAACGATTGACACCAACCGGATGGCGCAGGCGTTTTTTGCGTCCTTGTATTCATCGTAAGCCTTTTCCCAGTCATCGCAGCCTGGCTCAAGCGCGTCAACCGCTTCTATCGCAGAACTGAACCGCTTTACTAGCTCTAGGGTTTTTTCGCTAATCTCTACCTTCATTCCTGCCATGCCTCCCTCCCCGGCATTCTCCAAAACGTACCTAATGCTCGTGCCATAAGACTATGCGCCCGTGCTCAGTAATCAGGCGGATCAACTCGTCCGCACCCTCGATGCCGGCATCGCGCAGGCCTTCAAGGTAGGGGATCAGGTCCGCCTTGACAACGATTTCCCCGCCCCCGCAAGAACCGTCCGTGTCCCAGAGCTTGCGGCTTATGGCGCGCTTCAGCTCATAGGGAAGCGATCCTTCGGCAGCGGTCTCGGGCTTCCAGCAAAGTGTGCTACTCATCCGCGCTCACCCCCCCCCAGTTGGGAACCAGACGAAGTTGATGCAGTACACCACCGCCAACGGCACCACCACGTAGTCGGGATGGTCGCGCCTGTCTACGCCACCCAAGGCAATACTTGAAATAAGTATCTCTCGCTCGCTCATGCCTCACCCCACTCGCTAGACTTCATCTGCTCACGCTCTCGAGTAGTGAAGATGCCGCCCTTTGTTGTGGCCAGCCAGAGATTGCGTTGGTCTTCCTCTGGAATTTCCCGCCATGCTTCTTTAGCGCCGCTGTAATTGTTTTCTGCAAGGCAGAACTGCATGTGTCTGACACTATCCCAGTTTTCCCGAACTGCCTGTGAGCATCGCGCTGCGGCCTCCTGTGCGTCTTTCTCGGCCCTTTGGTTAATGGCGTTAGCTACCTCGTCAGCGCTGGCAATTTCCGTACCAGCAAGCCCTAGGAACGCCAGAGCGCGGCCTACGGCCGAAGTCTCTGCATTCTCAAGCGCACTTGTCTTGTTGATGTTGGTAGAATCGCGCTTTTCCTCAGCGTAACCCGTAGCCACTACGCGACCGTCGGCGTCCGTTATTGATGCCTTTACCGTTACCAACTCAGCAGCGCCAATCACTTCGGTCTCAATACCATAGCCCTCAAACTGTTCGCGGAACTCCTGAACCCGCAAGGCTACCGTTTTGTATTCCTTGCCGTGAATGTTTACCTTTCCCGTCTCAGCCATTCGCCCAATTCTCCCTTGCTTTTGCTGCTTCCGACTTAAACGTTTCAGCCTCATTTTGCCAATACCCCGCAGAGTATCCCCGCTCATACCAGCTATCTAGCATGGCCACTTGCCTGCATTCCCTGGCATCACGGTAGCCCTGCAGGTAGTTGTTAATTTCTTCTATCGTCATCCCTTCCTCGCATTCTTAGGTTTTACTTTCGGTGGCCACACTCCCAATGTCGCCACTCCCTTGCTGATAACTATCGACAATCCAGTGTCCTGCCTTAGCTGCCGGTCGATTTCCTCTACCTTGAGCCGCTTGTGATGAAAGCAGGCGGGGTGGACTGGAATCGCGGCCCCGCTATCCATAGCGTTCTTCTCTATTCGCAATATCCTCCAGCATTTCGTCAACATATTCGCGGAAGTAACCGCCCTCAAAGTAAGCGCGGGTGAAGTAGAAGTGATTGGCTTCGTTGCTCAAGGCCGGATGGTAAATCTCGATGACTTCATAAACGCCAAGGAAATCTGGCTCGACCTGGCGGCCATGCTGCCAAGTTCCTTTTTCGCCCGGTATCCACTTTGTTTCCACGTCCACTTTAACCGCCGGCAGGACGCCCAAATCAATTTCGATTTCGTGTGTGTAGTTCATGCTTTCCTATTCCCGTTCCCGTGTAACTGGAAACCATATTGCCGCATCCAAAATATAAATACAAGGGTATTGTAAAAATATTTATTCGATGACTATAATACACAAAACCACGGAGGACAGCATGAAGCCACTTTCAGTCTACAAAAAAGAAAACCGTTACACGTTCCAGGATTTGTCGGACAAGTTCGGCGTGCCCTTTCAGACAATGGTGTATTGGGTCGGATCGGATAACGTCTTTATCAAGGGCCCTATCAACAAAAAGCAGATTATTAGGCGGAATGCTGACGAGCTGCTGGCGGTGGAGGGGGAATAATGAAGTGGAAAAAAGGAAAAGTAGACAGGGCTGTTAATTGTCCGGAACAGAATTTCAAAAAGACTAGCAATGCCTACTTGTCGCCGTGCGGTAATTTTGCGGTATGTAAGCATGGCCAACTTACCGGTCGCCAAACGCAAAAAGAGGTTAAAACCTGGATCTGTATTCACGTAAAAACCGGGCTTTCTATTAGGCAATGTAGCGCAATGACCATGAAAGAGTGCAGGGAAAGGGTCGAAAAAATAGCGGTCCGCCCTGGCCTTTGGAGTTTTGGGGAATTTAATAATGCCGGGCTGACCACCCGACAGTTAAAAACTCGAAGTGCGTTTGTTTACAAGGCGTTGGAGGGAGAATGAACAGGCGTAGATATGTCCGCGCAATGCTGAATGCCATTGACAAAGCAAGGACAAACCAGTGGGACCCGGCAAATCCTGTATCTAAAGCAGATGGGCTTCGGGTTATCAGGGATTTTGAGAGGATTAATCAGGTTGAATTTAACCCCTTTGATCGGCAGCATGTAGAGCGAGTAAGCGGGCTGGGATGGGCGGCTTCTCGCCTTAGGGGCATTAAAAAAGGGCGATGTTATATTTCGCGTACCCACAAGATATAGTGGGTATCCCACAGTCTGACCGACTACTCTTCTTCGGCTGAGTCTTCTTCTGGCTCGACCTTTACATCGAGCTTATCAAAGGCTTTGTCCAGCGCGGATTTAGATTAATCACAATCTAGGCGCTTCGCCACCTCATCAAAAGAATCTTTGTTCTGATCTTTGTCTCTTTGATTGCCAGTCATAGTGGTTGTAACGCCCGCGAAACCGCAGGCGCTGAGTGATCACTGCGTCAACAGTGATCAGATACCAACCGTGTCCACCAGGGCACCCAAAAGAGGAGAAAGCAAGATGACTACTGCGTTTTCGTCGCCCCTTGCACTCTACCGCCGCATTAGGTTGTGGCTGGTAGTTCTGCTAAATGCGCCCGTGATAATACGGGCGCTATCAGTAGAACGTTTACAAGTATATGAAATTGAAAGCCTTTTGTCACTACGCAGTTAGCGGCGAACTAGGTATTTCGTAGGTCATGCGCTTCCCAACTACACCTAACGGCGCGGCTTCTGCTCTTTCGGTGTCGTCGTAACCGTTCTTAATCCGGTAGTTGTACCGGAAATCATATTCAGCCAAATAGCGGTGCAGGTGCTTTTTACCGCAGTGCTGGTAAACACCCTTCATGCCGCGCTTGAAGATGCTGAAATAGCCTTCAATCGTGTTTGTGTGGACCTCTCCGCGCCCATACACACCTATCCCCTGGCGGAATAGGAAGGGAACCAAGGGTAGGTGCGAGGCAGTGGGGACCTCTGAGGTGCAGCAGATAGCTAGTCTGCCGCGCTGCATGAGATAAAGATCATCAATGCATTTGCATTGTAACACTATCTAGTGGACACTATGCAAGTGCGCCGTGACAAGCGCGGAATAGCAGGGAGCATAGCTTCCTTAAATGGCGGCCCTGAGCCGTTCAGATCACCTAGATCGACCCTGCCGGTAATTGTCACCAGGGCCGCTTTTTAAGGGAGTTGGAGTGCATTACTACACGTTCAATATCGGCGACTACCACAGTCACACAGCCAGGCTATCTCTCATGGAGGATTTGGCCTACCGGCGAATGCTTGACCACTATTACCTGCATGAACGTCCGTTCAACGAGTGTTCAACGGACGTTGCACGGGAAATTGGAATGCAGGAATACCAGGCCGAAGTTGATTACGTTTTGAGCAAATTCTTCACCCTTCTTGACGGGCAATGGGTCCAAAACCGCTGTGATAGGGAGGTGGAGAGTTATCAAAACAAGAGAAAGTCCGCATCACGCGCTGGGAAGGCATCCGCGAAAGCCAGAGCAGACAAGGGCTCCGAACAAACGTTCAACGACCGTTCAACGGACGTTCAACCAACCAATAACCATAAACCATTAACCAATAACCAAGAACCATTAAAAGAAGAGCAGGCTACGCCTGCTTGTGATTTGCCTGGCAAACCACCCCCAATACCCGTTCAGAAGATTGTTGATTTGTATCACGAGCGACTGCCTGAATTGCCCCGCATTGAAAAACTCACAGAGGCCAGGCGCAGCCAGATCAAGCAACGATGGCGCGAGGACTTGGGCAGTCTGGATGACTGGGAGAGGTTTTACCAAGCGGTCAGGGCTTCGGATTTTTTGATGGGTAGGACTGATAAACCGTTTTCTCCAAATCTTGAGTGGCTGACGAAAGCTGGCAATTTCGCAAAAATCGTGGAGGGTAAATATCATGGACAAAATCAACGGACTGCTGGACAACTTGAGCAGCGGAAAACGCCCACAGAGCGAATGCGCTCAGCGCGAGAGGCTGCGCGAGCAAAGCAAAATGGCAGCGGGGGAAATAGAGATACCGGCCAATCACCCGATTTGGGACGCGTGGCAGGCCATCAGGAATTTTTACCCGGGAGTGACGGCTAACTGGGACAACGAGCCATCACCAATGTGGTTTTCTGTGATAGGTGATCTGTCCGCGGAACAAATCGGAAATGGTGTCAGGAACTTGATTAATTTTGCGGATGACAATGGAAATGCATCATTCCCGCCAAATGCTGGCCAGTTTCGGGATTTGTGTCTCAGTAGTTTTGACTGGGAGCACACGCGGCAGTCCCGGCCAGCCGCAGAGGTTTTGCTAGATAAACCTGTTGACCTAGGAGCCGACAGACTGATTGAGCACGACGTTAAGCCACTAACCCCGGCTGATGCGCTTGCACAAATGCGGGCTACAGTTGGGCTAACTGAGGAACATGAAGAATGAGCAAAAGTGAAGTGACCGATTACATGAAAAAGCCCTGCGCTCATTGCCCTTTTCGGAGGGATGTGAGGCCGTATTTGCGGCCTGAGCGGGCAGTCGATATAGCCCATTCCGCGCTTAATCCTTACTCAGACTTTTCCTGTCACAAGACCACGGAAAGCGACGAAGAGAGCGGCGAAAGGTATGCGACCAACGCTAGCAAGACGTGTGCGGGGTTTTTGACGATGCGGGCAAGTTACGATAACGCGGAAGTGCCAAACGGATTCACTCCCGCCTGGGGCATTTGTTATACCGACACTTGGGAAATGGAAGAGTGCTACAGCGATTCGGAAATTTGGGAAGGGCAGCTGCCTTATGTCACGGGAGATTGAAGTGAGAAAGCCAATCAAATGCGAACGCGATATTTGTATTGCGTGCCGTGAAGAGATTGCAGAACTGGAGGCTGGGGAATGAAAAACACACTACTAGCAATTTTACTGCTGTCATCGACAGCCCAGGCGCAGACAGAGAACTTCGTATACTGCCAAAGCGTTGAAACGCAGGAGATACGGATATTCAACTGGTCCTGTCCTGCAGGCTGGTTTTTTGTTGGCTTTGTTAACTAGGGGTGGGGAAATGAGCAAAGAAATTTACATCGTTACGGCTGGTGATTACAGCGATTACCATATTTTAGCGGTATATGATGATCGCGAAATTGCTGATATGGCCGCAAGTCAATACAACAAGGGCGACTCTTGGTATCAGGCGGAAGTTGAGGTATGGCCACTCAATCCTAACAACGTGGCTCTTAGGGACGGGTGGAGTCATTATTTTATACGCATGGATAGAGAGGGCGGATATACGTTCGATCAAGCGGGGAGAATATTTGATGACCCTGAGCAGCACGGTTTTGATGTTAAAGGGAATATGTATATTTCTGGAATGTTTAAAAGCGAAGAGCACGCGGTTAAATCGGCCAATGAAAAGCGGCTGATTTTGATTGCGGAGAATCGCTGGGGGGAGGTATGAGCAAAATCGGAAAGCTACGCAAACACCTAGAATCCGGCAAGACAGTTACCGGCCTGCAGGCTATCGCATGGTGGAAGTACTACCGCCTATCTGACGGCATCTACAAGCTACGCAACAAGGGTTTGCCTATTGAGTGTGACGAGATACGCAAGCCGGACGGCACTACATACGGACGCTATAGGCTAGCGGCATGATAGGCTGGAACGAAGTACCAGAGCGAGACTTTGCCTCCCTTTACAGCGTACCCGCAAAAACCCTTTCGCTTATGTACGCTGAGACAAAGCAGGAAGTTGAGGCCGTTGTCGAAGATGGCAGAGAGCAGGCAGCAAAGCGCAACGGTCATGCACGGATAGCGGCGCATATGGTGGCCAGGGGGCTGCTGTGAGCTTTAACGTGCCGGAGAAATATCGTGTTCGCAGTGGGCCGTATAGAAGCGATGAGGGCTATGGAAATAATGGGATGTTTTCTATTCCTTCGCGCAAAATTTCTGCATCACGGCGATGTGCAACATTTTTGTGGACTGTTATTGCAAGTGATGGGGCGGGCTGGGAACACGTCAGTATAAGTCATGCTGTCCATGTCCCGTCTTGGGCTGTCATGTGTAGGCTTAAAGATTTGTTTTGGGATGCGGAAGACTGTGTGATGCAGCTACACCCAGAAAAATCACAGTATGTAAACCTGCATCCAAACTGCCTTCATTTGTGGCGTCCGGTGGGTATAGATATACCAAGGCCACCTCAAATACTTGTTGGCCCGGAGGCGAAAGCATGAGCGCCGAAGACAAGCGGACAGACACTCAAAACGCGAGCCTGCATCTGTGGCTACGCCAAACAGCAAAGGCGCTAAACGATGCTGGTCTAGACCAGAGGGCAGTGATTGAGGCGCTACAGACTCGGGGCTTGGACCTGCCGTGGACCGAAGTCAGCTTCAAGGAAAATGTTTGGCGCCCAATTGCAAAGGCCATGACGCACAAGGAATCAACCACGGAAGCCAATCGCATTGACTATAACGCGGAATACACGGCGCTGTGTAAGTGGTTTGGTCAGGAATTTGGCGTGACGCTGCCGCCGTGGCCTACCAGATATGGAGTCGGTGAATGATTAACGCCGAAGACGTCGAGCAGCACTTAAGTTATGACCCGCTTACTGGCGAGCACCAGACTATAAATTCCATCCGGCCCAGTATCAGGGCTATACAGACCAGTTTGCCGACTACACGAAAGAAACCTGGCTCTGGGCGGGCGGTGGGTTTGTTATGCCGCCAATGAGTATGGAGCCAGACCTATTTCACGAACCGGACAAAACCTATATTCACCACCAGCCACCCGGGGAAGAGAGGGCAAATATCCGCAGCAAAACGCCCCCTGGATTTCCACAGGCTGTTTACGCGCACAACTGCCCCGCAAGGGATGCGGCATGAGGCAATGCAAGCCAAAGCCCTGCCGAGTCTGCAAGACCGATTTCCAGCCGTGGAACTCAACGCAAGTAGTTTGCAGTCCGCCATGCGCAGCGAAGTATGCAAGCTCGAAAATCACTAAATCCCAGGCCGCAGAGATACGAAAGCAAGCCAAAGCGGCCAGGAAAAAGCAGCGGGAGCGGAAGCAGGCACTTAAAACGCGCTCAGACTGGCTGAGAGAGGCGCAGACGGCGTTTAACCGATTTGTAAGGGTAAGGGACTACGGTAAGCCATGTATCAGTAGCGGGCGTCCTATGCCGTGGTGTGGCAATGCAAAGGGCGGGAAGATAGATGCGGGGCATTACCGAAGTACAGGCGCAGCACCACATTTGCGGTTTAACCTGTTCAACTGTCACGCCCAGTCGGTCAAAGATAACCGGGATTTATCGGGGAATGCCGCTGATTATCGTATAGGGCTGATTGCCAGGATAGGGCTGGAACGGGTCGAGCGGTTAGAACAAAACCACACTATCCGCAAGTTTGATGAGTTCTATTTGCGCCGGGTTAAGTCGATATTTACGCGCAGGGCAAGGCTGTACGAAAAGCTGAGGGAAAACAATTTAACAAATAGCTTGTAATATTCTTTCTAGCACGTATACTGTGTTCATCAAATCGGGGCATCCAGAGAGGGGTAGAAAGATGAATCGCAAGCAATGGGAAACAGGGTATAGGCTGGTGCGGTCATGGTTTAGTGGCCGCATTACTGAGTCTGAGTATTGGGCGGCGCTATCACAGCACCGCCTCGCTAGCCTTTCGCTGGAGCTGATACGTGTCTACGGACTGAGGACGACACTGTACGCCCCCGATTCACTTGACGCCGCGCAAAAGCGCATACAGGGGCGGCTGCTGGAGATTAGCGCAGCCTACGCATACCGGGATGAAATGCGCGAAATTAAAGCGCAAGTGCGAGCCGAAGCCTAGAGTTGATCCGTTTACTAAAGAAGGCTAAACCCGCATGAATAGAGAAATGCCCTACGTCATCGCCGCCACAGCATTGCTGCTGGTTATCTCGTGCAGCGCAAACGCGGGTCACATCGTCATAGGCGACAGCATGACTTCTAGCCAGTGCTCTTGGGCTAACGTAATGAACAGCCACGGTTACGCCCATATGCAGGTTCACGCCATGCCAGGCCGCGCACTGCAGGACTACACGCCCAGCCCGGACCTGAAGCCGTGGAATGATATGAAATCGGTCATTCTCTGGCTTGGCGCTAACGATCAGTTCAAGTACCCAGGTTCTGACCTTTTCGGCGCTACGCAGACGCTTATCGATGAATTGGTGGGGCGCGGGTTTGAGGTGACGTATATCCTGCCGCCGCTTGGGCCGGGAATTGACAATCTGCGCCATATTGAAAACGCCAAAATTATTGAGGCTCCGAAAGTGGAGACTACAGACGGCGTGCACCCGACCTGCAAGGGTCACTATCAACTGGCGTTCTGGATGAATGTAGTGATACAGAAGGGGGAGAAGGAATGACCGCTAATACAGATTTTGCAGCACTCGCATTGACCGCAAAGACGGAACGCGAGCGCAACCGATGGGCAAGAGAAATCAACGTGAGCCAATGTACCGACCTGCAAGCGCGTTACCTCTGCTGCTTCGAAACGCTTAGCCGGTCAGAGCAAGACGAATTGCTCGATGACATTCTGGGAGCTGGCATTGCAGCACTACAAGAGGGGGAGAAGGGATGAGTGACTTAAAGCCGTGTCCTTTTTGCGGGTCAATCAATCTTGGCACTGTGCCTGATGATCAAGGCTTCTCATGGACCGAGTGTTTAGACTGTGGAGCGGGCGGGCCGGACGGGGACCAATCCCAGCGCGGGGTAACGTGGAACACTCGCACCATCCCCACAGTGACGGATGATCTGCGGTGGCGAGTTTTGGATTCTGAAAGGCCGAATCCCGGTCAGTGGTGTATCCACACGAGAACAATCCATGATGCTCTGCGCTGCTCTCAGTGGGACGAGGAAAATCAAAAGTTTTGGGTAGACGACCCTGAAGGCTCGAAGTACTGGAAGCCGTGCCCACATATACCTGATGGCTTTGACGGCCAAGACGAGCACGAATGGGACAGGGTTCGCGCAGCACTACAGGAGGGGGAGAAGGGATGAGTAGCCGAATAAAACACATGTATCGAGCGTGGCAGCACAATTGCCCGAACGGAGATTCGTGGTCGGCTTTTGAGTTTGCCTGGAGGCACCAAAAGGAAAAGGTTCACGAGCAAGGGGAAACGATTCTAGAGTTGAAGGCCCGCATAGCCGAACTGGAAGGTCAAGCCAGCGACATGCGAATGCTACTGGCTGCAAAAGACGAGCGAATGGCAAGACTAGAAGCCCGGGCAGTGACGGATGAGCAGATAGCCGACATAGTGAGCGAGGAAATGGGGGCCTGCAACGGGTGGCATTTTGAGACCGAGGGTTATTGCGAATTATGTATGAATACTGCCAAACGCATCCGCGCAGCACTACAGGAGGGGGAGAAGGCATGAGCGACAAACCAGAAGCCGTTCCGGTTGATTTGCTAACAGAGATAGACATACAGCTATCCTTGGAAATCGGCTGCGCTAGCGACAAAGCCTGTTTGCGGCGATGCAAGGACCGCATAGCCGAACTGGAAGAGCTGCTAGATCTGGCCTTAAACACCAGACGAGCTACGCCTGAGAAAGAAGCGCAGATAAGAGCTACCGTCCGCGCAGCACTACAGAAGGGGAAGAAGTGATGAGCGATTGTAATGTTTTCCTTTGTCCAGAAACTAATACGCGTTGGTGCAAAACCCACAATTGCACAACACATATAGACGTGGAATGCCCGTATCCCCGCATAGCCGAACTGGAAAAAACACTGGCTGAGAGAAACTCCGCCATTGAGGCATTACTTCCTCAGCCAGAACAAGAAGCCGAAAATTATATAGCCCAGGCGGTGACGGATGAGCAGATGGATGCAATGAGGGAAATTTACCTCTGGGCAAATAGCAGCGTTTCTGATACGGAAGAACAGAAGCTATATGACGCTATGAATATTTTGTATGAAGGTATTTTCAGGCGTCTTTACCACACCAACTCGGTATTACGCCGCGCAGCACTACAGAAGGGATAGAAAGAATGAGTGAATGTATTTGCAGTGCTGGAGTCGATTATGACTGGGACTGGCATAGCGACAATTGTCCTGTTTACATGAGGGGCCGCATAGCCGAACTGGAAAGCCGGGAAGTGACGGGTGAGCCAACAGAGCAAGATTATGAATTGTGGGCCAGAAACCTAGCCGGGCAACCATGGGACGATGTGCCAGCAGGTGCTCGCAGTATGTTTATTGGTATGTGCAAAAGCGTATGGAGCGCCCGCCGTTCAGCACTACAGGAAGGAGAAAACAATGACTGAATACAGAAGGGTGCAAGAAGGCGACGCAATTACTCGCTCTGACTTAGCCACGGGCGCAGCCAATCACACCATTCAAGGTATAGAGTTCTGGCTGACATTTGTTCCAAGAATTACGCCACCTCGTACTAACAACGGCATGACGCTTGTGATTGCTGAAGCTATTGCAGTAGACAGGGGTGTTGTCGTGAAAGTTATTCAGTCCGTATGGCCGAATGACGCAGGTATTCCCCCGATTACCTACGCCAAAAGCAAGCAAGATGAAATCAACGCTTATTTCCAGGAGCGCTTTGGCGACAGTGAAACTGACCCTTTGGTCATTTGGGGGCGCCAAGCTGTTAGCGAGTGGCAGTCATGGAAAGTAGACGGTATCAGGCTGGTTATTCCTGAGTAGCACTACGGAAGGGGGAGAAGGGATGAGTGACAAAAAACCGGCGTATTACGATATACGGCTAGAGCCAACGCAAGGGGTGTTCGGATTGGCTGCGGCAGCTATGAAGGGGTGTGCTTTTTGCGGTGTATGTATTGATGGGATGGGAGGCGGTGTCGGCTGTTGTGTTGATTGCCATCCCAGAGTTTTGAGCGGTCAAATTCAAAGGGATTTGGAAGAACTAGAACAGTTTCGCCGCGCAGCACTACAGGAAGGAAAGAAGGAATGAAAAACAATTCCGAAAAATGCAAAGATTGCGGAGGCCCGTTAGGTGATAGGCCTGCCAACGGTTATTGCTTCGAGTGTATGTGCGATGCTGAGGCCGCGGCCACTTGCCCTCACGGGTTTCTAGTCGGTTGCCCTGTTTGTATCGCAGCGCTACAGGAGGGGGATAAGGAATGAGCGTAAGTATACGCAAAAACGCGAGTGGTTTTGAATTTTGGTTGAATGGATTTCGCGTTAAGCCAGAGGACGTAACGGACTACATAGCCGAACTGGAAAAAGACAGGGACAAATACCGGGGTTACTTTGAGGCCGGTCTAGGGCCTGTTGATCTGGCGGAAGGCAGCCCTGACACCGCGCATCTTGCTTGCTTCCAGCCCCCCACTGTAACGGATGAGCATCTGTATGCCGCCTACGAGCTGGGCCACGAACACGGAGTAGAGGCAGAAGAACTGCGGCACCTGCCTTGCTGTGCTACCTACATCGGCGACGTGAAACAACTTCGCGCAGCACTACAGAAGGGTAAGGATTGACGTTCCACGTGGAACATATTCCTAACCCCCTGAAAGTGTTACAATTCTCTAAACCTCCAGCCGTGGAGGGGAGTATGCGTATGTGCAAAGCCGTATTTGACGAGCTTGTAGACCAAATGGCTGACGTAAGTGGCAGCGTCGAAGAGGTTAATTCCATCAAGGTGGAAATCGCGGCCAATGGCGTTGTATACGTTATTGAAACCCTGGCAGAGAGCGCCCCGATACGGTATCCGCGCATTGACAGCATTCATGGGTGTTGCATTGAGCAAGGGTAGCCGCCAACGCCCCCAAGACAAGGCCAAGTTTGACAAGGAATTTGACCGCATATTCCGTAAGCCTGATTACCGGGAAGAGGTAGCAGAGCAGATGCAGCGGCAGGTACAGCAAAAGCAAGGCAATGAGCATGCCGGCAGGTAGACCATCAAAGCAAACACCTGCGCCAGGCGGTCCGGTGGTTTACAGCATGGAAAATCACCCTAACCGGGAAGACCCTTACATTAAAAAGCTGTTTGATAGGTTTATGGACAAGGTTCACACCATCCCAGAGACTGCCTGCTGGTGGTGGGTTGGGGCTGCGCTTCCGGCAGGTTACGGCCTTACCCGTGTTTCCGGGGAAAAATGGCTGGCGCACAGGCTTAGCTATATGATCCATACTGGATATCACCCTGCTGGGTATGTGGTTATGCATACATGTGACAATCCCTGCTGCGTAAATCCGCACCATCTGAGGCTAGGGAGCCAACAAGACAACATTAGCGACATGATTGCAAAAGGCAGGGCGCACCATGGCCGGGGGTAGACCTACAAAATACGGACCGGATATGCTGTTGGCCGCAAAAGACTACTTAGAGAACTGGGAAAGCACTGGCGACATGATCCCCAATGTGGCTGGCTTGGCTTGTGAGTTAGGTGTTTGCATAAGAACAATACACAATTGGTCTGCCGAGCATGACGAGTTTATGCATATTACAAGGGGCATGATGTCCGCACAGGAGCGTAAATTACTCTCAGGCGGCCTCAGCGGGGATTTCAACCCAAATATCACAAAACTCATACTAGGCAAGCACGGATACTCCGATAAGCAGGACAACACCCTGAGCGGCCCTGATGGCGGCCCCATCCAGACTGACAACACGTGGACTGTTGAGGTGATAGAGCCTGAGTAATGCCTAAAATGCAGCTTCCCAAGAAGCTACAGCCCATACTGACCGCCAAGCAGCGCAACATAGTGCTCATCGGGGGCCGGGGTAGCGGTAAGACCATAGGCGCAGGGGATAAGTGCCTGATGGATTGCCAGACGCAGGGCATCCAGACCGCCTGCTTCCGTGAATTCCAGAACAGCATTGATGACTCGGTACACAGTATGCTGGTGGGAGAGATAGCCCGCCTTGGGCTGCAGGGCTTTGACTGCCAGGAGAAGCAGATACTGTATAAGGGCGAGCGCGCTTTCAGGTATCGCGGCATGGCCAGGAACATAGAGGGCATCAAAGGCATGTCCAACTACCAGCGGTTCTGGATCGAGGAAGCCCAGACAAGCAGCCAGCGCTCTATAGACACCATCAAGAACACCCTGCGTGCCGAGGGAAGCCAGATATACTGGACTGGCAACCCCAAGTCCGCCGCAGACCCATTTAGCCAGCGCTTTATTGTCCCGTACCAAAAGAAACTACGCCGGGATGGCTACTACTGCGACGGCAATGACCTGGTAATCGTCTGCAATTACTCCGATAACCCATTCTTCCCTGATGTACTTGAGCAAGAACGGCTGCGTGACAAAGAGCACATGACCGATGCTCAGTATCGACACATATGGGAGGGTGAGTTCTACGACGAGGTAGACAACGCCATTATCCCAGTGAAGTGGTTTGATGCCTGCATTGACGCCCATATCAGGCTGAAAATCGACGTTGTAGGGCCTTTGATTGTGGCCCATGACCCCAGTGACGAGGGGCCGGACGACAAGGGGTTAGCGCTCAGGCAAGGCATGGTGATACGTGATGTGCAGGCCAGCGACACCGGAGACATTAACGAGGGCTTGGAGTGGGCACTTGATTACACACTGAGCAATAACGCGAATCACTTCACCTGGGACGGCGACGGTATGGGTGTGGCTCTCAAGCGTGACGTAGAGCGCCACCTCAAGGGCAGGAACGTTACTCATGCCATGTTCCGTGGCGGCGGTGGTGTGGACAATCCCGATATGGTGTATGAGCCAGTATCGACTGATCGCCAGCCCATGAAGAACAAGCACACGTTCCGCAACAAGCGCAGCCAGCGGTATTGGGACTTACGTGACAGGTTCTGTAAGACCTATGAGGCAATAGAGCGCGGAAAGTATACAAATCCAGACGAATTGATTAGTATTTCGTCAGATATTGGTGACATTGACCAATTACGGGCTGAATTGTGCAGAATTCCACTAAAGCACAACCCCAACGGGATGATTCAGGTAATGAGCAAGCAAGACATGGCAAGGCTACCTGAACCTATAGCCAGCCCTAACCTGGGTGATTCGGTAATGATGAGCCTAGAGCCGCCGCCTATGGTGGACATGAGCCTTCAAGATTACCGCCGCGACGTGAGCGTATTCGAATGACGATTAAGGGAAAGCAGTTCAACAGCATTACTGGGAGAACTGTAGACCCGCTCCCGAATACGCAAGGCCGCAATCGCATGAATTTGAATGCGTTTCAGTCTGGTCTTCGTGAGATACGCACCGGCAACCCTACTGGCGGCCTGAATGGCTTTGAGTCGCCCTCTTCCATGCCCTGTATGCTTTTATCCACCAGTGATGCTGTGACCGCCCTGGCGTGGGATAAAGGCTCTGAAGAGCTTCTGGTGGCCAACGGGACGTTCGTGGACGTATTTGAGCGCCGAGGGGCTTACTGGACGCGCCTGTACGCCTTGGATTTCGGTGAGTCGGTAACGATCATTTCCAGTTACAACCGCCGCGCCGTGTTTGGTACGGCTACCAGCGCCACCTATTTTAATGACTTCCGGCAGATCAATAGCGGTCAGGCGCTTGTGGTGTCTGCCAAGCCAGCAAGCGTGCTGTCTACCACCACGGACCTTGATACCAACCCCAATTGGGCTAAAGAGATTCAGGCTAGCTATCAAGTAGAGCCTCGATCTGTGGGTAATTACGTAGGCGAGCACTTGAACGCAGAGCTTGCCGTACTGTTTGGCGGCGTTGTGGGTGACTGGTACTTTAACCTAGGCAATGACCAGTACGAGGAAATCACCAGTGTGGGGCCTGACACTAGTGTGCTGACCACCCGGGCTGGTAGCGCCAACTTCCCCAAGGATTTCATTGTCCTGGCTGAGCCTAGCGAGGTTCGCATTTATGACGTAGCCTCGGGTGTTCCGCTGATGTGGATGGTGTTTGTGGGTAGTGCTGGCAATATGCTGCCCACCTCCGCTGGTTCGGTCAGCTATAAAGATGGCGAATTGCAGGCAGGCAGCACAGGTTTTCAGCGCGTCTTGTTCGCTAAGGACCAGGCTGTTAGCCACTCAGCAGTCAGTTCAGGCGATTACCTTGGCAACATATCGCAGCGCAATGGCGGGCTTGGCTATGCGTCTGACGGTAGTGCGACCATTGTCAACGATGCTGTCAACGACGTAGCCACCACAGTCCTGTCCAGCGTACAGACTACCAATTTTACTGATGACTATAACGATGTAAGTACAGGCTATTGGACGGCTTCTAACCTATCAGTTACTGGTACTGCTGGCAGTCAGGTTTTGTCCAGAACCAGCACTGTTAGCAACGCTTTTGTGCAGCAGGGTGGGGGTAATACGTCTGATGGGAGTACACCCCGAACCGTAACCGTAACAGCCTCGCCTGCTAATAATTCTGGCCTTATGGGCCTTAGAATTTCGCAAACTTACCCGATGCGGATAGATGCGATTTTTGATTTAACCGCAGGCACGTTAATAGGGACATTTGAAAACCCCGGGGCTACGCTAATAAGCGCGCACATCGTACCCAGCCAAACGGTTTCTGGCGCGTATGACTGTGCGCTGACTGGAGTTTTGCCTGCTGGTGCTATTGGTGGACTTTTTGGACCGACTGACAACACCAAGTCACCGGGCCTGTGGGAATCTCCAACTGTCAACCCAAACGACATGGTTTTTCACGCCTATCAACTTGAAAGCTCAAATGCCCCCCATGAAATAGTGCCCTCAGTAACCGGCCCGACGACTGGCAACACGCCCCCGGCTAAGCAGTTGATCAATGAAGACCTTGGCGGCGGTGAATTCCGCACTATCGACACCGGCTTGTTCATTCCTGACTGGGCTGTTGCTACTGATGGCGGTGTAAGCAATGGCCGTGATGATGGGAATGTGTGGGATATTGTGGGCTTTGCACTGCCCCCGCTGCATATCGACTTTGTGGGCGATGAGATATTGAGCAATTT